>Ga0315293_10004166_pt1 | contig 13803 bp, 13 predicted proteins | sample YL17G13_20_MG_FD_203071 | JGI IMG/M metagenome (GOLD analysis project Ga0315293, IMG submission 203071) | Sediment microbial communities from Yellowstone Lake, YNP, Wyoming, USA - YL17G13_20 | ecosystem: Environmental > Aquatic > Freshwater > Lake > Sediment | place: USA: Wyoming | collected... | reverse complement strand
CGCACGTTTGGCGCGGTGATTACAGCCGAGGGGGGGCGATATGTAGATGAGCGCACCTTGCGGTCGCCGGCTGCCTCAAACAATCGTTTTAGTATCTATGTTGTGACTAAACAGCCGGCTCTTCCAAACGAGTGGTTGAACGCTGTTGAAGAAACAGTCAGGAGCGTCGAAAAAATTACGCAGGACCAGCGTCGGCATGCTCACGTTCAATGGTGGAATGATTTCTGGCAAAGGAGCTGGATTTTTGTCAGTTCTGCGGCAGATAGCCCTGGCCAACCAATTTTTGAAAAGAATACCCACCCGATTCGATTCGGCATCGACCAGAATGGTCAAAATGTTTTCCGGGGCGAGATTGCGAGGGCGAGTGTCTTGAACCAAGTCCTGGCTGAAGTAGAAATAGAAAAGCTGATGAAAGAACCTCGCGAGCAAGCCCTTCCTTCCAATTTCAAACCGTATGCTGCGCTTACAAAACCTGGACAAGTGCTTGAGGGGTCGGAAAATTTTCATCCTTCTGAGGGATTGACATTGGAGGCCTACGTCAAGCCGGAAAAACAAGCGGATGGAGGTGGGCGGATAATTGATAAAACTACGCCTGGCACGGTGAATGGTTTTTTGCTGGACACCTGGCCGGGAAACAGCCTGCGGCTCATCACCAGCGCCTGCACGTTGGTCAAGCGAGATTGTCTGCCGGAAGGTCGGTGGGTTCACGTGGCTGCGGTAGCTGACCCTGCTGCAGGGGGGACATTCAAACTTTTCCTGGATGGCAGAAAGATTGCCGAGGAAAAAGGACAGGCTGAAGACCCTGCGGCAGCCGTCACTCGCGGGTATATTTTGCAGCGATGGATTACCGCTTGTGCAGGTCGGGGAGAGCTGCCCATCAAATTTAATGGGTCAATTTTTACAGTTCCGTATGCGAATGGCTGGAACGGCGACCCTGATTACCGACAGTGGGGCTCCGGTTATTGGTGGCAAAACACAAGGCTGCCGTATATAGCCGCTTGCACCGCCGGTGATTTTGATTTATTGCAGACGCTTTTTCGCACTTACGCCGGCGAGCACCTCGAGATTGCGAAATACCGTAATCAGCATCATCTCAAGACAGAGGGGGCATTTTTGAATGAGTGTGCTTATTTCTGGGGCCACGCGTTCAATGATTGTTACGGGTTCAATCGTCCTGCGGATTTGCCGGCCGGCATCAATGAGCTTGGCTATCATCGGTGGGAATTCACGTCAGGGTATGAGCTTGTGTATATGATGCTCGACTATTACGAGCACACACTTGATGAGGCGTTTCTCAAAAAGACACTTCTGCCGTTTGCTTACCAGATTTTAATCTTTTACGATGCCTGGTATAAAACTGACGCTGACGGCAAGATTGTTATCCATCCTGCACAGGCACTTGAGACCTGGTGGGATTGCACAAATCCTCAGCCGGATATTGCCGGCCTTACGGTTGTAACGGAGCGGCTGCTTTTGCTGCCGGAAAATCTTACTACCGCTGAGCAGCGTTCTTTGTGGCGACGATTGCGCGATAAGATGCCAGAACTGCCGAGACGTGAATTTAATGGAAAACATCTGCTTGCGGCGGCAGCGAAGTTTGACAGGAAAATGAATATCGAAAACCCGGAGCTGTATGCGGTATTCCCGTTCCGGCTGATAGCTGTAGGCCGACCTGACATTGAGCTGGGTATTGAGACGCTTCGCCAGCGCACAGACAAGGGTAACATCGGTTGGCGACAGGATGATATATTTATGGCATACCTCGGTCTGGCCGATGAGGCACGAGAATATCTGGTGGGACGGGCCCGTAACAAGGACAAAAACTCACGCTTTCCTGCTTTTTGGGGACCGAATTACGATTGGATTCCCGACCAGGACCACGGCGGCATTCTGATGAAAACGTTACAGTCTATGCTTCTACAGGCCGATGGCCAAAAAATCTATTTGCTGCCTGCCTGGCCAAAGGGATGGGATGTGGGTTTCAAATTACACGCCCCATTAAAAACGACCGTAGAAGGTCTGTATCGTGATGGTAAAATCCAGAGATTGAAAATATCACCCGAACTGCGGCGCAAGGATGTAACATTGATGCAGCCGCAATAAATAAAAAAGGTGCTAATAGATTTACAAAATGGGCGAAGGCAAATTAAAAACTGCGGTGCTTGGTCTTAACGAAGCCGGCCGGTCTTTGGCGGAGGCGGCATCACGAGTAGATTATTTTCAGATTCAGGCGGTTGCCGACAGGGACATCAATCTTGCTGAAAAGGTCGCAGCGGAATACAAATGCGCGGCCTACGACGATTACAGGCAGCTTGTGATCCAAAACCAGCTTGATTGTCTGCTGGTTGCGGCTGCGACACATTCCTGTGATGAGCATATACGGATGGCGATGAAAAAGAAATTTCATATACTCAAGCTGGCCCCGCCGGCAAGGAATTTCGAAGAGGCGGCGGAATTTGTCCGGCTCGCCGATGAGGAGCAGATAAAATTTGCCATTGCAAATCCTTACCGGTTTGCCGAGAGCTTCCGCGCTTTTCGCCAGTTTTTGCAGCAGGGTCGGATTGAGCAGGTTTTTCTTGTAACGATTTTTTGCAACGTTGGCGATGTGCCTGGTGTCTCCTGGCAGACCGACCCTAAATTAGCCGGCGGGGGGGTGCTGCTGCAGGATTGCTACCAGATAATCGACCAGTTGATGTGGAATTTCCCCATCCCGCAACAAATCTATGGAGTCAATACCAGCCAGGCAGCCGATAAACAACAGAGACTTTATTTAACGGAAGACACAGCCCTTATAACAATGAAATTTACTGACACGCTTACGGGCAATCTGATAGCTTTCCGCAAGCCCGGCGTTCAAGGGCAAAGGCAAGAGGTTCTCAGCGTCTATGGCAAAGACAGGATTTTGACGGTCAGCGCCAGCCAATTTACTGTCAGCGACGGCCTCGGTAGGATAATTGAGGAGAATAAATACGATGACGATGAGCTTCCTCGTTTGACAGAATTACTGAAGAGTTTTGCTTTAAGTGTATTACAGCCGGTCGAGTATAAGCTTTATAGCAGCGGCAGGGAGAACCTAAAAGATATGGCCTTGATTGAAGCTGCTTATCTTTCGGCCCGCACTTCTATGCCGGAAGAGCCGGTGAGAATTCTGCAAATGGCGCAGTTAGAATAAAGGGTGATTTAAGAAGGAAAGACAAACGTTTGACAAATAGCGGGGTAAATAGTAATTTACGTGCTTTGTTAGCAATCTGTAGAATGGTTATTGGAGATTTAATTTATGGAAGATAGCGCAAAGAAGCCAATTATGATTGGCGCCATTGTCGTGTGCCTGCTGGCGGCTGGTTTAATAACTTATTTTACGCAGTTTAGAAGGTCGGGCGGCGGCATTGCGGGCATCTTATCTGGAGAAATGATGTGGGTCAAATGTGCAAATAAGGCCTGCAACGCAGAGTATCAGATGGCCAGGAGAGATTACTTTGAAGATTTGCAGAAAAAGGCCGACCCTTTTGCGCGGACAACTCCACCTTTGACCTGCAACAAGTGCCAGCAGGAAAGTCTCTATGCTGCTGAAAAATGCCAGAATCCGCAGTGTGGAATAGTCTTTATTAGCGGCATAATCCGGGGCGATTTTGCAGACCGCTGCCCCAAGTGCAAACAAAGCGCAACAGAAGAGTCCCGAAGAAAGTCGTTATCAGAGCAGGGACGATAGCTGTTAGTCATCGGTCGGAGGACGGAGGACTGAAGACAGTTGACCGAGGACGGAAAGCAGAAAACACAGAGAGAATATCGAATTGGATGCAACAATAAGGTAGTGAAGGCTAAACGCCGATAAACTGCATCCCCGATAAAAGGCATAGTGGACATGCGGACAGAAGGCGGGTTAACTACTTAATTGCCCAGACGGGAGCGGACGGATTTGTAGTAGTCTTCTTTTGCGATTTTTGAGCCGGCGAGGTTAAAGTATTTGGTTTGAATCGCTGCTGTCAAATACTGTATGCGATTTTCAGGAGATGGGTGGCTTGAGAGAAATTCAATGGGTCTGGTTTCGTTGAGGTTCTGGAGCATCTGCATTGTCTCGACCATACCGTAAGGGTTGTATCCGGCCCTGGCCATATATTCGAGGCCGCCCAGGTCGGCTTCCATCTCATCTTTTCTGCTGAATCGAAGGCCGACGATTTGCTGCGTAAGGTCCGCAATTGTCAGGACGCTTTGCGGGGTCTTTTCAGAGGTTACTGTGGAAAGCAAAAGGCCCATTCCAATCTGTTTGCTCATTGCGTTTGCGACATCACGGGCGACGATGTGGGTTATCTCGTGGGCCAGGATTGCCGCCAGTTGCGCCTCGTTATCGAGCTTTTCGAGCATACCTTTGGTGATATAAACGTAGCCGCCCGGCAGGGCCAGTGCGTTGATTGACTTGTGGTTTAGTGCAACAAAGGAATACTCAAAGTTGGGTCTATGGCTGATGCGTGCAATACTCTGGCCGACAGAATTGACGTAGTTTTGTATGACGGGGTCGGCGATTTTGCCGCCCATTTGCTTTTCAATTTCAGGGGCGTATTGACGGCCTATCGCAATATCCTGGTCTTCGGAGATTAACATAAGCTCTTCTTCGCCGGTTATGGGATTGACCGCACAGCCGGTAAAAAGGCAGGAAAAAAGAGCCGGTATTAGCACTACAAGTTTTTTACACATAATCGCACCTAAAATTATAAAAAGTTTTATTTGAAAATAATGGCTACATCTTTTATAAATACTATGAGATTCTAATAAAATGGATTTACTAAAAGCTCAATTTTTCTGGATTCCCGCTTTCGCGGGAATGACAGAGAGTAACAATTGAGGCTTTATGTTATTTTATACTTTGGCGAAGGTATGTTTCAAGAGAAATTCTGCGAAGGTTGCGAACAAAGCAGCAAGTGTCAGGAGACTTACCGCAAGTTAGGGGACATCAAGGGTCCTTCATTAGCGTTAAAGTCTGTCGTTGCATTTCTTTTGCCTATATTGATTTTTATCGTATCATTATTCGTTCTTGAGAAAATCTTTGCTAAAGTTATACGGACAAAAGGGCTGCAAACACTCGTCAGTTTCTTGATGGCTTTTTTAGTAACGTTTGGCTTTATACTGATTATAGCAATAATTACCAGGCGTATTGGTAAGACCAAATAGAATTGATATTTTTGGATTATGAAGGTCGAAAGCAAAGGACGCTTCCGTCGAGGCTCGGCCTCGCCGAGACTGATTACTTTTCGGGGGGGCACGCACCCGCCACAGAGTAAAGAGCTTACCCGTGACCGCGAAATCCGGCCTGGCCCCGAGGTCAAGGAAGTTGCGATAATGCTCAGCCAGCATATTGGAGCAGCTTGCCAGCCTATCGTCAGGGAAGGCAATATGGTCCAGGCGGGACAGAAGATTGGCGACAGCGATGCGTTCGTTTCCGCTCCTGTTCACTCTCCCATCACCGGAAAGGTAAAAGAAATCGGCCTGCGGTCGCACGCGGTTCTGGGTCGAAGCCCGGCAATAGTTGTGGAGGCATACGCCTACAATCCGGTCAAACGCCCATCTTTTAAGATAGAGGATTTCGATGAAAGCAAGTATTCGAGCGGGCAGATATGCGAAGCTGTCCGTCAGGCCGGCATTGTTGGGATGGGCGGGGCAGGCTTTCCAACGAGGGTGAAGATAGAGCCAAGTCCTGAAACACCCAAAAAAACATTGATTATCAATGGGTGTGAGTGCGAGCCGTATATAACCTGCGATTATCGAATTATGCTTGAATGGACGGACCAGATTATCGCAGGCATTAAACTCGCTCGAAAAGCGTGCGGCTGTTCGGAGATTTTCATCGGTATCGAAGATAATAAGCCTGAGGCGATAGAAGCACTTGATAGCGCACTAAAAAGAACACCGAATTGCGAGAATATCAAAATTGTTTCGGTCAAAACCAAATATCCGCAGGGCGGCGAAAGGCAGCTTATTAAAGCGATTCTAAAAAAGAATGTCCCCACAGGCGGAATTCCTCCTATGATAGGAGTGCTGGTAGCTAATGTGGCTACGGTGGCGGCAATCGCAGAGGCGGTAGTTTGCAACTGGCCGCTCACTCACAGGGTCGTAACTGTTACAGGGGATGCGATTGCCAATCCGGGTAATTACTATGTTCCGATAGGGACATCGGTTGAAGATTTGATAGGATTCTGTGGAGGAGTAACAAAGAAATCCGCAAAGGTCATAATCGGCGGGCCAATGATGGGAATAGCAATTGCCGATTTGAAGACGCCTATTACAAAAACTGCCGGTGCCATCACCATATTGACAAAAGAGCAGGTCGGCAAGAAACTTGAAAGACTGCAAACGCCCTGCATTCATTGCGGCAAATGCCTTGAGGTTTGCCCGGAGAACCTGGTTCCGACCAAAATTGCCCACGCGGTAAAGAACAATCTGTGGGAAGTAGCAGAGAACTATTACATTAGTGCGTGTAACGAATGCGGCTGTTGCAGCTATGTTTGCCCGGCGAATATAGAGCTGACGGGATATATCAGGACAGGCAAGATTTTCCTTGCCAGACAAAAGAAATTGATGCCGGCATAAAACAACTACCGGCTTATAATTGGAAGACGTAAATGCTAAGTAAGATAACGATTTCCTGTGCGCCACATATCGGTCAGCCACTTTCGACCCGAAGGATAATGGTCGATGTTATAATCGGGCTTGTGCCAGTGATGGCGGCAGCCGGGTATTATTTCCGCATCCGCGCGCCTATACTTATTGGAACCTGCGTTGTCGCATCGGTTGTAACCGAGTGGCTTTGCAATCTGCTTCGCAAAGGAACAAATTCGGTCGGTGATTTCAGCGCCGTCGTAACAGGTATCATTCTTGCGTTGTCGCTGCCGCCGGGCTTTCCTGTATGGGGGGCTGTAATCGGCAGCGTTTTTTCCATTGCGGTCGGCAAAATGGTTTTCGGCGGACTGGGCGCCAATATCTTCAATCCCGCTATGGTAGGCAGGGCATTTCTTACGGCTTCGTTCGGGGTGCTAATGACAACCTGGACGGTGCCGGCCACAATAAAAGGGGTCAAAATGTCCAGAATTGCGCCGGAGAATGTTGTCGATGCGAGGACGCAGGCGACTCCTCTGGCGTGGAGCAAGCTGGCGATAAAACAAAAATATGGCGCTAATAGATACAGCGAGGAAAACTTTAAGGCCACCGTCACAGGCGAAGTTGGCGGCTGTCTGGGCGAAACCTGCGTAATAGCATTACTGATTGGAGGGGTATATTTATTAATAAGAGGGACGATAAAATTTCACATTCCGCTGGCTGTTCTCGTCTCTGCTTTTATCTTTGCGGCGATTGCTTATCTTGGCAATTCATACCGCTATGTGCAGCCGCTTTTCCATCTGACCAGCGGAGGGCTGTTGTTGGGCGCCTTTTTTATTGCAACCGACCCTGTTACAGCTCCTTTGACAGTCAAAGGAAAGTGGATATATGGTGTCGGAATAGGCGTGATGACGATGCTTATAAGAATTGCAGGGGAATATCCGGAAGGCGTGATGTATGCGGTTTTGTTAATGAATTCTGTTACGCCTTTGATTGACAGGCTTTGCAAACCGACTCCAGCAGGAGGTAAACCACGTGCTTAAAATAAAGTATTTTATAGAGCAAAGCTGGTTGTTGATTGTTTCATCGTTCTGTTTTGGCTTGCTTATAGCAGTAACAGATGCTGCTTTATCGGAGAAGATAGAGGAAAACAAGGCGACGAAACTTAATCGGCTGACTATGGAGTTGCTGAAGGAGGCCAAGAAGTTTGTTGAGGTGGAAGCGGAGATTGAGGTTAAGCTGGCAGGGGGCAAAAAAGAACGAGCCAGAGTTTATAAAGCTACCTCAGAGGCGGGGGAGTGTGTCGGCTGGAGTTTTAACGCCGGCGGACAGGGCTTCGCAGATAAAATCGAGCTTGTTGTTGCTGTTGATAATCGTTTTGAAAAAATTGCGGGGTTCAATGTTCTGGCAAGTAACGAGACGCCCGGCTTTGGAGACCAGATAAAATCTTCTTATTATCGCGGCCAGTTTGCAGGTGCACCGGTGGAAGATCTTAAGCTTATCAAAACAGGCGACCCAAAGAAAATTGATTCTGAAATAGTTTCGATAACCGGAGCAACGGTGAGCAGTGAAGCAGTTATTAAGATAATAAATACCTTTTTAATCCAGATAAGAGACCAGTTCAAAGAAAAAGGGCTAATAGGTGATGGCAAAGGATAGTGATACGAAAACCGGTATTTATAAACGGGCGCTGTTAGCAGGATTGTGGCAGGAAAATCCCACATTCCGTTTGCTTATAGGGATGTGTCCGCCGCTTGCGGTTACTACCGCTGTTAAGCCCGCACTTACGATGGGGATTAGCGTGATATTCGTTCTGGTCTGCAGCAACCTTGTTACAAGTCTTATGCGGAACCTGCTAAAACCCCACCTTCGGATAATAATGTTCACACTGAATATAGCGACTTTTGTAACGATTTGCGACCTCTATCTGCGGGCATATTTGCCAGATATGAGCGAGATTCTTGGCGCTTATGTGCCTTTAATTATAGTCAACTGCATAATAATATTCCGCGCTGAGGCGTGCGCAAGTAAATGCGGCCCAATCGTGAGCATACTCGATGCAATTGGAATGGGTTCGGGATTTACGATAGCCCTTTGTATCCTTGCGGGGATTCGTGAAATCCTTGCAACCGGCCGATTTTTCGGCATTCAGGTAATGCCTGGCGGTTTTGTCCCCTGGCTGGCAATGCAGATGCCGGTCGGCGCCTTTGTAACATTAGGACTATTACTTGGACTGGCGAATGTGTTGACAAGAAAGAAGGAATCTTGATATGGATAGACTTTATGTGCTGCTGATGGCTTTTCTGTCGGTTGTGCTTGTAAATAATTTTGTTTTTACAAAGTTTTTAGGCACGTGTCCTTATTTGGGCGTATCGGGCAGGATAGATAGCGCCTTCGGTATGGGGCTTGCCGTTACGTTTGTTACCACGATGAGCGGGACGCTGACCTGGCTTGTGGATTTTTATATTCTTACGCCTCGGGGTCTTGAGATAACACGGTATATCTGCTACATCGTCGTCATAGCAGGTGCGGTGCAGTTGGTAGAGATGTATGTGCGAAAGTTCGTTCCATCGCTTTACGATACCTTCGGTATCTTTTTACCTTTGATTTCGACAAACTGCGTTATCCTCGGAATATGCCTTTTTATAAGCATCTGGGGGATAAATAATCTGTTGGAAGTTGTAGTGGTCAGCGCGGGTGCAGGGATTGGTTTTACCGTAGCGATTTGCATTATGGCAGGGATTCGTGAGGAGCTGATTTTAGCTGATGTACCGGCGAGCTTCAGAGGTGCACCGATTACGCTTATTACAGCGGGTCTCTTGACGCTGGCGTTTATGGGCTTTACAGGAATGATAAAGTAATTTTAGCCACGAAGGCACAAAGCAGTTAATTCAATTATGTTCGTGTCTTGGTGCCTTTGTGGCTAAAGGTATAAAAAATGGTTCTGGCTGATATTTATCAATTGTGGCAGGGGGCGTGGCCGGCGGGTCTTACAATGCTGGGCCTCGGACTTGGTTTTGCAATCGTGCTTTTGATTGCAAGTGAAAAGCTAAAAGTCCAGGTTGACCCGAAGGTTGAGCAAATTCACCAGGCATTGCCGAACCTTGACTGTGGCGGCTGCGGATTTGCCGGCTGTGCTAAATACGCAAAAGCCCTTTTAGATAATCCCCAGCTACTCGGTAAGTGCGCTCCGGGAGGGTCACAAACAGCAGGGGCAATTGCAGGTATTTTGAATCTGCAAATTAGCGACTCAGGACCTTCACGAAGGCCGATTGTGCGATGCCATGCAAAAACCGCTGACAAAACCTTTTTTGCAAGATACGAGGGCATACCAACCTGCACTGCTGCCAATGCTCTGGCTAATTCGCAGGCGTGCAAATTCGGCTGTTTAGAATTTGGCGATTGCACGAGGGCTTGTAAATTTGGCGCTCTTAAAATTATTGGCGGCTTGGCGACTGTTGATTATGAAAAATGTACCGGCTGCACGGCCTGCTCGAAGGCGTGCCCGCGCAATTTAATCGAGATGACACCTTTCCGATATGACAATATGATGACGGTCGCTTGCAGCAGCAAAGAGACCGGCAAGGTAACACGGTTGATGTGTAAGGTCGGCTGTATCGGCTGCGGCGTGTGTGCCAAGCAGAGCGATGTATTTGCGGTCGAGGACAATTTAGCTCGCATAGATTATGCCAGATACCTGACGACCGAGCAGACCGAAACCGCGATGAATAAATGTCCGACAAAGGTGATTGTCTATCGGGGCAAGGCCGTGATTCGGGAACCGTGATTCGTTCTACGTAGATGCGTCAATGAATAAATGCGTGTATGCGAAAAAACGGGTAAATAGTCGTTGGTCCATAGTTATTAGTGTAGATGTTAGGTGTTGCCGTGCCAGCGACTCCGCCAGACAGATGGTGGACAAAGGCTAAACGAGAGTAATCACGTCGCCGTTCCCTTCGGCTTTGCTCAAGACACGCCTTGTGCGGGAATGACAAATAAAACAGGGCTGTGGGTTAATGCCGCGGCCTTTCTTATTTGTGCGTGAGATAAATCGCAGATTTTACCCTGTTAGAAAGGAAGCCCTGCCTTTTTAGATGGTTATAAATATTATAGTGAGGGTGGGATCTAAAGCCCCACCCGAGTTTTCTAACAGGGTTTACTGCCGATGGACAGAGCCGACCTTGTTCGTCTGAATCAAGGGCAGGTTGAGTTTACGGGCGATTTGCTCGTCTTCTTTTGTTCGTTTGGGCGAAGGTTTAGCTCTGTCTGCCTCGCAGGCTTTTTTACGCCAGCGGCGAACGTGGCCAAGCATTTTACTTTCACGAGGTTTCATCATAATAGATTAACTCCTTAGGACTGACGATGCGAAGACGATGATGATAACCTTCAAGAAGGGCAACGGCGTTGAAACGTTCTTCGCGTCTAATATTTACAATATGTCTGAAATTCCAGGAAACAAGCACATCGAGAGAATGAACCATAGCTATCGCGACGTGTCGAGCATCTTCGGGTTTGCTGGGCGGAACAACCTTTTCACGAACAAACGCTTCAGAGAGAATATCTACTTCGGGCAGCCAAGGAAGCAATATCGGCTTGACACTGCGAATAAGTTCTTCCAAACGTTTACGTAATGGGGCATCAGCAAACTGAATTTCGTTTAAGACCGCTGTGGAAACACAGGGTTCAAACGTTCGTTCTCTGCAAAGCTTAAAAAATTCTAACGTGTCAGCTTGATAATCCGGGACATCTTCAGCGAAAGCAAAGCTCCAAACGCTGGTCTCGATGTAAACATTAAACTTCTGCATAAATAGTATTATAAAAGAAATCAGCAGGATTGTGAAGCATTTTTTCGTTGTATGCGAAATAAGATATTCTACTTTATGTATTTTTTTGCACCGGCGGTTTTTATGATTTCGTATTTGGGTTCTGAAGTTATCAAAATCGCTTCTGTTTCGGGGAGTTTTTCGATTAGGGCGAGGCCTTTTTTGGCGCCCATAACGATAACGGCTGTCGAGAGGGCGTCTGCGGTGGTTGCGTCTTTTGCGATAATAGTAACGCTTGCAAGTTTATCGCTGCTGAAGCCGGTTTCAGTGTCAATTATGTGGCTATATTTTTTGCCTTGTATTTGAGCGAACCGCCTATAGTGCCCACTTGTGGCAACAGCGGCATCGTTAAGTTTCAAAATCAGCAATGGCTTGCCTGCTTCAGCAGGAAATCCGAAATCCGAAATCCGAAATCCGAGATTTTCATTTGGGTCTTGGAGACCGATTCGCCAGTATGGTTTGTCTTTTGGTTTGCCGAAGCAGCGGATGTTGCCGCCGACATCGACAAGACCAGCGGTTGCGCCAACATTTTGCATTGCTTCAACGGCCTTGTCGATTGCGTAGCCCTTTGCTATACCGCCTAAATCCAGTTTCATTCCTTCAACGTCGAATCGCACGGTGGTTTCATTTACATCGAGTATGACCTTTTCGTAGCCGACTTTTGAACGAACTTCTGCCAATTTATCATCGCTGGGGACAGTGTTCGACTCACCTGCCTGCCGCCAGAGGTCCATAAGGGGCCCGACTGTGATATCGAATGCGCCGTCGGAAAGTTTGCTGAACTCAATTGCTTTCTGAATGACCTCAGAAGTATCTTTACTTACATTAACAGGTTCTCGATAGGCATTGCGATTTATGCCGGCGAGTTCAGAATCATCTTTGTGATAGCTCATCAGAGTTTCGATGTTGCGAAGCTGCCCAAAAGCTGCCTCAATAGATTTATTTGCTGTGCCGGAATCGTGTGCAACCGCAATGATGTGAGCGAATGTCCCCATAACGAGTCGGTAGCCGCTGTCAATTTCTACTCGCTGTTTAGGTTTGACAAAAAAATATGTAGCAATTACCAAAGAAGCACAAATGATTATAATTAAAATCCAGATATTTTTTTTGTTCATATAAAAACCTTGACTGCCGTCCGGCAAGCCTTTCACTCGACAACCACGATTCATCGGGGCTGGCGGATAATCAAACAATAATAAATAGAAAGAAATCAATAATCAATTTATAATGACTCTATGATTAAAAAAGAGATATTGATATTGACTGAAAGGGTTGAGCGAGAGTTTCTGCCTTTTGTTCGCAGGCCCGCAAGATACATCGGAGGCGAGATAAACCAAATCAAAAAGAACCTGACGCATTGTGAAGCCACTGTTGCGTTGTGCTTTCCCGATGTCTATGAAGTAGCGATGTCATATCCGGGGCTTGCAATTATTTATAATGTTATAAACAAAATCGAGGGCGTGGCGGCTGAGCGGGTTTTTGCACCGTGGATTGATGCTGAAAAGGTTTTGCGACAGAAAGATATTCCACTTTTTAGTCTGGAATCGAAAGCAGCCCTGAAAAGTTTTGATATTGTTGGCTTTAGCTTAACGAACGAGCTTTGCTATACTAATGTGCTTAATATGCTCGACCTCGGCGGAATTAAAATCCGCAGCGCCGAGCGGAGCGAAGATGAGCCGATTGTTATTGCCGGCGGCGGACAGGCGGTCTGCTGCGAGCCGATGGCTGCGTTTATCGATTTATTTTTGTTAGGCGAAGGAGAGGAAGCAGTAGTTGAGCTGATAGAACTATTCAAACAGGCAAAGATCGCTGGTGCGACAAAGAAGGAATTTTTGCTGGAGGCTGCGAGAAGATTCAAGTGGGCCTATGTCCCTGCGTTCTACAGATTTGAATATGATGGAGCGAAGATAAAATCTTTTGAGCCGACCTTGCCGGACCTAACGAGGCATTTTGAAACTGCTGTTGTTTCAGATTTTGAAAATGCTGCTGTGCCGCTTCGTCCGATAGTGCCATTTGTAGAAGCCATCCAGGAGCGGGTCAGTATTGAGATTATGCGCGGCTGTCCCGGCCGATGCCGATTCTGCCAGGCAAGTTTTTGCAGAAGACCTGTTCGCTATCGCAGTGTCGAGAAAATAATAGAAATTGCAAAGCAGTGCTGCCACGCAACAGGGCTTGATACGATTGGGCTATTGAGTTTGTCGAGTGCTGATTATCCGAATCTCGAACAGTTAATTACCGGCCTACAGGGATATTTCCAGGATAAGTGTGTGGGCGTATCTGTGCCAAGTCTGCGTGTGGACCGCCAGCTTAAATTACTTCCTGAATTGCTGACTTCGGTAAGAAAAAGCGGCCTGACAATTGCCGTCGAGGCGGCAACCGAGAAACTGCGACA
>Ga0315293_10004161_pt1 | contig 13811 bp, 12 predicted proteins | sample YL17G13_20_MG_FD_203071 | JGI IMG/M metagenome (GOLD analysis project Ga0315293, IMG submission 203071) | Sediment microbial communities from Yellowstone Lake, YNP, Wyoming, USA - YL17G13_20 | ecosystem: Environmental > Aquatic > Freshwater > Lake > Sediment | place: USA: Wyoming | collected... | reverse complement strand
CCCCATTGGACACGAATCCCAAGCTGTAAAACATGGAGTCCGGCGCGCCGAGCGCCTCGTCCGGGTCCATCCGAGCAGGATCCGTGACTGGCCCTCCGCCGACCAGCGTGCCTTAGTCGTAGCTCACAACGTTCGAGGCCCACTGCGGCGAGGCACACCCGGTTCCGCCGACCTTGATCAGTTCCGCATGCGCCGCGATGTAGGCCGTGCTGCTACAAGTCGCACCGATCTCCGACAGCGCAATGCAATACGAGTCATTGTCCGTCCCCCCGAGATCCTCGTGGCTCTACGGGAATTGCCCCGGAGCCGATCGCGTCGGCGCCGTTAGACCAACGTACACATGCGTCTCCAGCATTAGCCAGCCGGAGTCTGTGTCGAACGTCACGCACAGATCCGATCCGTTGATCCCGACAGTCACCGTTCCCGCGTCCATGTTCTGCCCGGCCCACAGCGTCTTGCTCGTGATCTGTCCTTGTACGTAGGATGAGTTAGCCGCGGCTAGCGTGGGGAAGAGCATGAGCGCGAGTGACAAGACAAACAACACCGTCAACCATCTCTTCATTGCGGCAGCCTCCTGCATACCGTCATTGGTGTCGATAACAACGCGCGCAGCCGACTTCTCCTCCGGCCTTCCTCCTTGCCTGTCGCCGGACGCTACCAGCCTCTTTTCCTGTGCCGCGCTCTTCTCAGGCTCTCTATCGACACCAACGCGGCCCGCGGCGCCGTGGCGTCTGGCCCCAAACCTCCATGTCTCTCACTCGCCAGACTTCACCGCGACTGCGGTCGCGCGGATACCGCTGAGGGGACTTCCCTGCCCCCAAATAGCACCCTCGGCCTCCTCCTGGGACCGTTGCGCGTTTCCGCCGACACCGGCACCTCTTTGCCGTATGACCGACGCAAACCGTGCCCGCCGGTAGGCGTCTTCCCACCCGCCGGGCCCTTCTCAGCAGGAAAGCCACTCCGCCACCCCGAATCCCTGCTGGACCAAATGGGATATCGAGTGCGATGGCCAAGACAGTCCTGGTAGTAGACGACCACCCGCCGACCGTTCGCCTCATCCAAAACGCGCTGGAGCAGGACGGCTTCTCCGTAGTCACCGCCCCCAACGGCGCCGAATGCGTCCTCGCCGTCCATCGCGAGCAGCCCGACCTCGTCATCCTCGACGTCATCATGCCGGTCATGGACGGCTTCCAGGCCCTCCGTGTCCTCCGCGAGAACCATCGCACCAAGCGGCTCCCCGTAATCATCCTCACCGTCCGCAAATCGGACGAAGACGTGCTCCACGGCTGGCAGGCCGGCGTCGATATGTACCTCACCAAACCCTTCGAGGTGACCGAGCTCGTCGCCGCCGTCAAGCGCATCCTCCACACCGAAGACACCCAGTGATACCTACCGAAGAGCGCCTCACCACCTGCTCCCTCCCGCGCCGGGCCGACCCCCCGACCACGCCTCCCGGCCGCCACGCGTCTTCTCCGCTGCGGGCCGCGCGGCGCGCGCTGCCCCTCCTCGGCCTCGCGCTCATCATCGTCGCCCCGGCGGCCTCGGCCCAGCCGTCCCCACTCCCGCAGATCGCCCCCTCCGTGCGCTCCGCCGTCGTGCGGATCGAGGTCGCCGCCGATCCCACCTCCTTTGCCTCCGACCTATCCACCGAGCTCGCCGCCCACCAGCCGTGGACGCCATACGAGGCCGAACTCGCCCACCGACTCCGCGTCATCAGCCGCGGCACCGGCTTCCTCGTCAATCGCGACGGCTTCCTCGTCACCAGCTCCCACGTCGTCCTCACCGGAGTCCGCCGCCCCTCCCTGAACTTCACCCGCGGCCAATGGGACTCCCTATCCCGCCTCCAGTCCGTCCTGCGCGACGTCTGGGTGATCGTAGGTGAGGGCGACGCCGCCCGCAGCTATCTCGCCACCCCGGTCATCGTCGACGAAAGCCTCGACCTCGCCGTGCTTCGAGTCGACCTCCCGCCAGGCGACCAGACCCGGTTTACGCCGCTGGCCATCGCCTCCTCCGACACCCTCCGCATCGGCCAGCCCGTCCTCGCGCTCGGCTTCCCGGAAGAGGACTTCGAAGCCACCTCCGGCGAGATCCTCTCCCTCATCCACGGCGCCCGCGTCCACGACGACATCCAGACCGTGCGCCGCGTGGATCCCGAGACGGGGGAGGAGACCATCACCGTTTCCGGCACCAGCGCCGGCCCCCTCGTGCGCCTCCATCACAGTGCCCCCACCGGCCACGGCAGCAGCGGCGGCCCCGTCCTCGACACTCGGAACGCGGTCGTCGGCGTCGCCTACGCCATCCTCTCCGAGCGCGCCCCGACGACAGGCAACAGCCGCGACGACCTGAACCTCGCCATCGCCGCCAACGTGCTGAAGCAGTTCCTCCGGTCCCACGCCGTCAGCTTCACGGAGGCCGCGCCGTGAAACGCCTTGCCTTCCTCCTGAAAGGCTTCGCCTTCCTCCTGAAAGGCTTCGCCTTCCTCCTGAAAGGCTTCGCCTTCCTCCTCCTGCTGGCGCTCACCATCACGGCCAATCGCGCCGGCGCGGCAACCCCTTCCCCCGGGATCACCGCGCTCGAGGCCCGCCTCCAGGCCGACCCCTACGACCACCAGGCGCGAAGCCAGCTCATCCAGGCCTGCCGGCAATCGCGCCGCTATCAAGACGCCTACTACCACGCCGCCTGGCTCACCTGGCTCGCACCCCGCGATCAGGCCCAGTCCGCCTCCGGCTTCCAGTACCTTCGCGACCGGCGCGCCCATGACCGGGCCGCCGCCTCGGCGCCCGACGGCTCCATCTACGTGGTAGTGACGGCCCTCCGGGCCTCGCAGATGCTGAACGACGCCTGTCTCAACGGAACCCTCCCGCAGCAGACCGCCCCCCTGCGAGCCGACGTCTCCGACCTGGTCGCCTCCGCCGAGGCCGCCGAAGGCCGCCTCGGAACTCGCGACCCCGTCGCCCGCGCCGCCCTCGCCCGCGCCTACCTCACCCTCGACGACCTCCTCGCTCTCGAGCAGACCCCGGCCAGTCGCCAGGCCCGCCCGAGCATCCTGCGCAAAGCCGCCAGCCTCGCCTCCGCCGTCGCCGCCTGGCTGCCCGACAGCCCCGGCGCCCACCGCACCCTCTGCCTCATCTACGCGCGCCGGGCCGAGCTGGACCCAAGCGCCGAGCTTTGGGACCTGGCCATCGCCGAAGGCGAGCGCGCCCAACAGCTGGACCCCACCGACCCAACTCTTCCCGAGCTGCTGTGGGGCCTCCACTTGCGAGCCGGCCACTGGGAGGCAGCCGACACCTGCCACCTCTCCCTACAGGGTGCCCCCTAGCCCCTGTAAGGGGAAATGCACAAGCTCCCCCCGCGGCGGCAGAGGTTCCGTAGCGGCCTTTGCGAAACCCACCCATAGTCCGTATTCCAACCCGTGCTTCCCGTTGTTATCCCACCTGAGACTCGACCATCGATCTCTCTGTTGCAGCAGAGGGGAGGTAGGCCAAGGTGGAGATCAACTGCCCTGAGTGCGGAACGGAGAACTGGCTCGAAAACCAGAGTCGCTGCCTGAAGTGCGACAGCATCCTCCGCCGCTGCGTCGACTGCTCCCGCTACGATCGCGGCCACCAGGTCTGCGAGAACCTGGGCGCCGAAGTCGATCTCCGCGAGGCGGAACACCCGTCGCTACTCTCTCCCAGCACCACCTGCCGCGACTATCTCCACGCCAGCTAGTTGGTTCGGGGGAGCACCGCCGATCATCGCGGCGACGCTTCAGGTCTGCGCGCCCAGTTTACGCGCGGCGGGCCGCGCCCCGTTTACGCGTGGCGCGCCCGGTCTGCGCGCGGCGCGCCGACTCTACGCGTGCCGCGCCCGATCCACGCGCAGCACGTCGCTCAGCGCCCCAATACGGCCCATCACCGCCTTCAAGTGCTCCAGATCTTGCACTTCCAGCGTCAGGGTGAACCGCGCCATCTTCGGCTTCCCTCCGGTTCGCACCCGCGCCTCGATGATGTTCGTATTCGTCGCGCTGATGATCCCCGTAATATCGCTCAGCAGCCCCACCCGATCCAGCGCATCCACCTGGATCACTACCGGGAAATAGGCCTCTTTGCTCAACGTCCATTCCAGCGGCATGATCCGTTCCGCCTCACGCCGCGAGTAGTGGGCCAGATTCGGGCAGTCCGCACGATGCACCGTCACCCCTCTGCCCCGCGTGACGAACCCCACAATCGAGTCCCCCGGCAGCGGCGCACAGCACCGCGATAGCCGGAACAGCACATCCGTCACTCCCCCCGCGCTGATCGCCATCCGAAGCTGGCCCTGATCGGCCCGGCTTCGCCGCTTCTTCGCCTTCGGCTTCGGCGGCTCTCCCTGCAGCCGCCTCAGCACCGTCTCCGCCGCCAGGTCCCCGTACCCGACAGCCGCATAGATATCCTCCGGCGTGTTGCAGCTCAGCTTCGCGGCCGCCTCCCGCAGCTTCTTCTCCTGCAGCCACTCCGCCGCCGGAATCCCCAGCCGCTCGCACTCCTCCTGCAAGCGCTGGTGGCCGTGCACGATGCTCTCCTCCCGCTGCGCCCGCCGATACCAGGCCTTGATCCGGCTCCTCGCCTGCGACGTCGCCACGAACGACAGCCAATCCAGGCTCGGCCGCGTCCCCGGCCGATTCGAAGTCATGATCTCGGCCACATCCCCATTCCGAAAGACATAGTTGAGCGGCGCCATCTGCCCGTTAACCTTGGCCCCCGTGCACTTGTTCCCCACCTGCGTGTGCACCCGATAGGCGAAGTCCACCGGCGTAGACCCGGCCGGCAGATCCAGCACGTCCCCCTTCGGCGTAAACACGAACACCTGATCCTTGAACAGATCCAGCTTCAGCGATTCCAGCCACTCCCCCGGGTCCCTCAGGTCGCTCTCCAGATCGATCAACTGCCGCAGCCACGAGAACTTCGCCTCCACCTCCACATCCCCGCCCGTTCCCTCCTTGTACTGCCAGTGCGAAGCCACCCCATACTCCGCCCGTCGGTGCATCGCCCACGTCCTTATCTGCACCTCCATCGGCCCCTCGTGCGGCCCGATCACCTTCGTGTGCAGCGACTGGTACATATTCGACTTCGGCTTCGCCACGTAGTCCATGAACTTATCCGGCAGCGGCAGCCACAACGAGTGCACCACCCCCAGCGCCGTGTAGCACTCCGTCTCCGTATTCACGATCACCCGAATCGCTTCCAGATCATGGATCTGATCGAAGTCAACCGACTGCTCCTGCATCTTCTGATAGATGCTGTAGAAATGCTTCGGCCGCCCCTCGATCTCCGCCTCGATCCCGATCTGCTTCAGCCGTCCCCGCAGCTGCTCGCCCGTCTCTCGGATTACCGCCACCCGCTCCTCTCGGCTCCGCGCCACCGACCTCACGATCTCGTGGTACTTCTTCGGCTCCAGGTGCCGCAGCGCCAGATCCTCTAGCTCCCACTTGAACCGCCATATCCCCAGCCGGTGCGCGATCGGCGCCAGAATTTGCAGCGTCTCCTGCGCCACCTCCAGCCGTCGGTCCTTCGGCAGCGCCCTCAGCGTCCTCATGTTGTGCAGCCGATCCGCCAGCTTGATCAGGATCACCCGCAGATCCTTCGCCATCGCCAGCAGCATCCGCCGCAGGTTCTCCGCCTGGTGCTCTCGCCCCGTGTCGAACTGAATCCGTCGCAGCTTCGTCACCCCATCCACCAGCGACGCGATCTCCTCCCCAAACCTCTCCTTCACCTCGTCGAGATCGTGCCCCGTGTCCTCCACCACATCGTGAAGCAGCGCCGCCGCCACCGTCGCATCATCAAGCTCCAGCTCGCTCAGCAGCTCCGCCACCGCCAGCGGGTGACTCATATAGTCATCACCCGTCAATCGCTTCTGGCCCTTGTGCGCCTCCGAGGCGAATTCATAGGCCCGCGTCAGCAGCTCGCCGTCCACCTGCGCGTGGTACCGCCGGACCCGTTCGATCAGCCCGACCAGCCCCACCGCGCTCTCTTCTCTCGCCACTTCTGACATCGCCTATCCGCCCTCGTGCACCCTTACGCGGCAGCAGGGCTGCCGCATCCTTATACGCGGCAGCAGGGCTGCCGCATCCTTACGTCCTCGATGTGCAAGCGCACTCGCCTCTCCCCGTTCCAGTCATCCAGCATCGGCCGGTAGCACACGTCAACCATCGCCCCCGTCGGCAGCTCCTCCAACTGCGCCCCCTGCCCGAACCAGATCGCCCCGGTCACCCGCCCCGCCCCATCTCCCACCTTCATCGACAGATGCGAACCATCTCCCACCTTCGCCGCCGTCGCCACCCGTACTCCCCGCGTCGTCAGTACCGGCGTCGGATTCCCCAACCCGAACGGCGCCAGCTCGTCCAATTCGCTCACCGCCTCCCACGAAAGCTCCGACAGCTCCGCCTCTCCCGCCACCTCCACCTCTCGCACCAGATCGGCCGCGCTGAGCTGCGAGTCCGCCACCTCATTGATTCGCTCCCGCAGCCTCCCAATCTGTTCCACCGCCACCCCAAAGCCGGCCGCGTACCGGTGCCCCCCATACCGCGTCAGCAGCGGCGCGCACTCCCGCAGACCTTCCCACAGATTGAACGCCCGGATGCTGCGCCCCGAGCCCTTTCCCGCGCCCTCCTGCACCGCGATCAGCAGCGCCGGCCGGTGATACCGCTCCACCAACCTCGAGGCCACAATCCCGATCACCCCCGGATGCCAGCTTTCGGACTCCAGCACCAGCACCTTCTCGCGGCTCAGATCCACCCCCTCCTCTACGCGCGCCTCCGCCTCCGCCAGCGTCTGCCGCTCCTCCTCCCGCCGCCTATCGTTCTGCGCCGACAGCTCCTGCGCCAGCCTCCTGGCCTCCCCGGGGTCCTTCGTCAGCAGCAGCCTCACCGCCGCCTCCGCGTGCTCCATCCGCCCCGCCGCATTAATGCGCGGCGCCAGACCAAAAGCCACCTCCCGCGTCCCCAGTTTTCCCCGCACGCCGGCCGCTTCCATCAACGCCACCAGGCCCAGCTTCTTGGAGGTCGCCATCCGCTGCATCCCGTGGTGTACGAACAGCCGATTCTCCCCCAGTAGCGGAACCACGTCCGCCACCGTCCCCAGGCACACCAGGTCCAGGAAGCGCAGCTCGCTTCCCTCCGGCAGACCGCATGCGCGCGCCAGCGACGTCACCAGCTTGAAGGCCACCCCCACCCCCGCTAGATCCTTGAACGGATACCCACAATCCGCGCGCCACGGATTCAGCACCGGCGCCTCCGGAAGACTCTCCCCCGGCCGGTGATGATCGGTCACCACCACCTCCATCCCCAGCTCGCGCGCCAGCGCCACCTGCTCCACCGCCGTCGTTCCACAGTCCACCGTAATCAGCAGCTTGATCCCCGCCGCCGCCGCCTCCCGCACCGCCTCCTCATTCACCCCGTACCCCTCCTCCACCCGATGGGGGATATACCAATCCACCTTTGCCCCCAGCCCGCTCAGCGCCCGCACCATCAACGTCGTCGCGCACACCCCATCCACGTCGAAGTCCCCGTAAATCCGAATCGGCGCGCCCTCCTCCACCGCCCCCGACACCAGGGCCGTCGCGCGATCCATATCTCGCATCTCACTGGGGTCCTGCAGGCCATCGAGGTCATGCGCCAGAAACCGCCGCGCCGCCCCCACCTCCGCTAAACCGCGGCCCACCAGCACCTGCGCCGCCACCCGGCCCAGCTTCAGCTCCTCCGACAGACGAGAGACCGCCGACTCATCGACGGCCTCCACCCTCCAGCGCGCGCCGGTGAGACTGCGCCCACCCTCCTCAAGCATCGCCCCGCTTGGGCTCCACGTGAATCAACACCTCCGTGCGCGCCAGCAGGGCCCGCAGGTCGTCCTCCAGATGGTCACACAGCTCGTGCGCCCGCGCCACCGACTGCTCGCCCGGCACCACCAAATGCAAGTCCACATACCTCTGCGGCCCCGCCTTCCGCGTCCGCAGCCGATGATACTCCAAGTACTGCGGGTAGTGTTCCCGTAGCAGCGCGTCGATCTGCGCCAGCTCCTCGGGCGGCAGCGACCGGTCCACCAAATGGTCGTACGACCGCCGCATGATCTCCACCGCCGCCCGCGCAATCACCGCCCCCACCACCATCGCCACCAGTGGATCCATCAGGTGGGCCTCGCGCAGGCCGGCCCGCGTCGCAATCGCAATCGCCGCCAGCCCCACAAGCACCCCCGCCGACGTCCACACATCCGTCCTCAGATGCCAGGCGTCCGCTTCCAGCGCCATCGAGTCCGTCCGCCGCGCCACCCGAAACAGCAGGCGGGACACGAAGATGTTCACCACCATCGACACCCCCATCACCACCATCCCCACCACCGGCTCCCGCAGCACCGAGTGCTCCTGCAGCAGGCGGTGCCCCGCGGTCCACCAGATCAGCACCACCGCCACCAGAATCAGCGCCCCCTCCGCCAGCCCCGACATGCTCTCGACCTTCCCGTGGCCGAAATGGTGGTCGGCGTCGGCCGGCTTACCGGACTTGCGCACCGCCAGGAAGGCCATCACCGCGGCGGCCAGGTCGAGTCCCGAATGCAGCGCCTCCGCCAGGATGCTCACCGAATGCGTGACCATCCCCGCGACCAGCTTCGAGAGAGTCAGCAGGATGTTAGACAGTATCGACATCGCGGCCGCCCGCTGCTTCGCGTCGCCGGCGGCCCGTTCCCCCGTCATCTCAGACGCTCCCCACTCAGCCTGTTTAAAACCGTTTCTTTCGTTTCCGTCCCGCCCTTAGCTTCTTGCGCGCGGCCCGCGACGCGCGCTCCTCTCCCGGCTCCGCCGGGGCCTCCGCCTCCGCGGCCTCGCCCTCCTCCGCGGCCGCCTCCGTCGACCCCGCAGCCACCGGCTCTCGCACCGGCGCCGGTCTCGATGCGGCCGGCCGCACCCGCGCCCGCGGCCTCGCCCCCTGAACCTTCGCCGCCCGCCGCCGTGTGAGCGCCGCCTCCTCCCGATTCTTCAGCACCACCAGCACCTGGCTCGCGTTGAAAATCGAGGAGTATGCGCCGGCAATCACCCCCACAATCAGCGCGAACGTGAAGTCCCGCAGCGAAGCGCCGCCGAGCAAATAGACCGCGACCAACACCAATAGCACCGTCAACACCGTATTCACCGACCGCGCCATCGTCTCCAGAAGCGAAATGTTCGCCGTCTCCGCGAACGTGTCGCCCTTCCGCAGACGCAGGTTCTCCCGAATCCGGTCGAAAATCACGATCGTGTCGTGCACCGAATACCCCACCATCGTCAGCGCCGCCGCCACGAACGGGCTGTTGATCTCCCTCTGCGTGATCGCGAAGACCCCGATCAGCACCAGCACATCGTGCAGCAACGCCAGCACCGCCGACCCGGCCCACTTGAAGTCGAAATACCGTATCCGGATCCACACCAGGATGAAGATACACCCCCACGCCACCGCGTAGATCGCATTCCGGATCAGCTCCTGGCTGACCACCGGCGTCACCAACTGGCTCTCTACTTCCTCGATGCCGGCAAACGCCGTCGAAAGCGACGCCAGCAGACTCCCCCGTTGCTCTCCCAGGATGTCCGATGCGCTCCTCCCAGGCCCCGCCACCACCCTCGTCCGCACCAGCAGCTGGTCCTTCTCCGTCGCCGTCCCGGCGATCTGCACCAGCCCGTCCACCTCCGCCGCCCCCAGCGCCTCCCGCGCTCGCGCCAGCGTCGCCGTCTCCGTGCCCGGATCAATCGGCTCCGCAAACTGGTACGTCACCAGCCCGCCGCCCGTGAAATCAATCCCGTAATTCAGCCCCCGCACCCGCCAGAAGACGAGACCGGTTAGGATGAGCAGCAGCGATATCGCAAACCAAATATTGCGCTGTCCTACCAGGTCCCATTTGCGTCCACGAAATAGGTCTACCACAGTCTCTCTCTCCCAGGCCGGCGCTGTGCTAAGCCCCGATTAGGCCCCTTCTACCTCGCTCGGCTTCACGCCGAACAAATACACATTCCGCGCCAATCGGGTTCTCATCAGCAGATTCATGAACAGTCGCGACACCGTCACCGCCGTGAACAGGCTCACCGCCACGCCGATGACCAACGCCACCGCAAACCCCTTAATCGGTCCCGTCCCGAACATGTACAGCACGAGCCCCGTCCCGATGCTACACACATTTGAGTCCAAGATCGCCGCCCACGCCCGCTTGAACCCCGCATCCACCGCCGAGCGCATCGTCTTCCCCGTGCGAATCTCCTCCTTCAGCCGCTCGAAGATGATGATGTTCGCATCCACTGCCATACCAATCGACAGAATCACCGCCAGGATTCCCGGCAGCGTCAGCCGCTGATTCACCAGCTTGATCATCCCCATCAGCAGAATCACGAAGATGATCAGCGCCACGTCCGCCAGCAGCCCCGGCACTCGGTAATAGGCCGCCATGAACACCAACACCAGCGCCAACCCCAGCAGACCCGCCCACAGGCTCTTCACCAGCGCGTCCTGCCCCAGCTGCGCGCTCACCGTCCGGTCCTCCACATACTCCAAATCGAACGGCAGCGCACCCGCGTTCAGCAGAATGCTCAAGTCGCGCGCCCGCTCTAGACCCCCCATGCCCTCGAATCCGCCCTCGATCACGCCGTCCCCGGGGATCGTCGTCTTGATCACCGGGCACGATATCATCTGCCCGTCCAGCACCACCGCCAGGAAGTGGCTCACGTGCCCGCGCGTGAAGTCCTCGAAGACGTTGCGAGCCTCCCCCTGCAGCTCAAACCCCACCGCCGTCGGCTGCCCCGGCACCGACATCACCCGAGACGCCTCCGGCTTCAAGTCCCGGCCCGTCACGATCACCGGCGACTCGTCGATCACCTCCGACGTCAGCACCTTATTCCCCGTCGGGTCCACGAACGTGAACACCTCCCGGCCGTCCACCGTCGAAACCTCCGGCCCCCGGTCCCCAAAAGCGTACTTGCGCGGAATATGCCGGAACTCCAGCACCGCCGTCTGCCGAATCATGTTCTTCGCCTGCTCCGGGTCCCTCATCCCGGGCAGTTCCACGATAATCCGGTCCGGCGGCTGTCGCTGAATAATCGGCTCCGTCACCCCATACGGGTTCACCCGGTTCTCGATAATGCGCTCGATGCTGAGCAAGCTATCCCGCGTGATCGGCTGAAGCTCCGCCACCTCCTTCTCCAGCCCGGGGAACCGCTCCGCCAGCAGCCCCTGAATCACCTCCCCCTGCCGCACCATATCCGCCTCATCCGTCACCCGTGTCCGCACTACCACTCGCTGGTCCCGGATCTCCACATCCCGCTTCTCGGTCCCAATCGTCTCCCGCGGCAGCAGGCTCACAATCTCCCCATACAGCTCCGTCCGTCGCTCATCCGTCAGCGACTCCTTAAACTCCGGCATCGTGAACTCGTAAATCCCCTCCGGCTGCGCCTGAAGCACCAGATGGCTCCCGCCCCGCAAATCCAGCCCCAGCTTCAAACCAATGTGCGGCCGGTAAAACCGCAGAGGGCCGATCTGCTTCAAAGGCGTCACCGACTCGCCCGTGTTGGGGTCCATCCGGTCACGCAGCTTCACCGGCTCCAACACCCCCACCAATGACACCAACACCAGCGCGATTATGCCAAACAGCCACCAGCGCATCCGGGCCTGCATAGGGTAAGCCTTTCGCGACCTGCGCGCCGGGGGGCGCGCAAAAAAGTTTCCGAAGCCACTGCCCGCCCATATGGGGCTGATCCGCTTCGGTCTGCGTCATTATAGCGGCAGGCCAATCCCGTGTCAACGCGCCCCGGCCTAGCCTCCCAGAACGCCCCCTCAGCAATCACGAGCGCCCTTCCCGCTCCCGCTCGCGCACAGTCGGCCGAAAGCTGTCCCTCCTCACACCAACTGCACACCTCCCACCCCTGTCGCGCCCGCCGTCCAACCCTCCGCGCGACTTCAGCAGGTGAGCCGCGGCCCCCCGGCGTAACAAGTATCCCGAGTTGCCCACCGTTCGGGCGCACGTTCTGGACTACCCCGAAGGAGCATGACATGTACATTGAGGAAGTTGTAGCCCGCGAGATCCTCGACTCGCGCGGCAATCCCACGATTGAGGTGGACGTCTACATCGAAGACGGCCTCATGGGCCGCGCCGCCGTACCCTCCGGTGCCTCTACCGGCACCCGCGAGGCCGTCGAGCTTCGTGACGGCGACGCCGCACGCTACGGCGGCAAGGGCGTCCTCCGCGCCGTCGAAAACGTCAACGACGTCATCGCCGAGGAGATCACCGGACTCCAGGTGACCGACCAAACCCTCGTCGACAAGCTCATGGTTGACCTCGACGGCACCCCCAACAAAGAGAAGCTCGGCGCCAACGCCATCCTCGGCGTCTCCCTCGCCGTCGCCAAGGCCGCTGCCAACTGGACCGGCCTCCCCCTCTACCGCTACCTCGGCGGCCCCAACTCCCGCCGCCTCCCCGTCCCCATGATGAACATCCTCAACGGCGGCGAGCACGCCGACAACAACGTCGACCTCCAGGAGTTCATGGTCATGCCCATCGGCGCCACCACCTTCGCCCAGGCCCTCCGCATCGGCGCCGAGGTCTACCATGCCCTCAAGGGCGTCCTCAAAGCCGACGGACTAAGCACCACCGTCGGTGACGAAGGCGGCTTCGCCCCCGACCTCCCCAACAACGAAGCCGCCATCCAGGCCATCGTCAAAGCCATCGAGAAGGCCGGCTACGCCCCCGGCACCGATGCCGCCATCGCCCTCGACCCCGCCGCCAGCGAGTTCTTCAAAGACGGCAAGTACCAGCTCGCCGGCGAGGGTAAGAGCTACTCCCCCGAGCAGATGGTGGACTACTACGCCGCCCTCTGCGATAAGTACCCCATCGTCTCCATCGAAGACGGCCTCGCCGAGGACGACTGGGAGGGCTGGGGACTCCTCACCCAGAGGCTCGGTCAGAGAATCCAGCTCGTCGGCGACGACCTCTTCGTCACTAATACCGAATACCTCCGCAAAGGCATCGAGGTGGGCGTCGCCAACTCCATCCTCATCAAGGTCAACCAGATCGGCACCCTCACCGAGACCCTCGCCGCCATCGAAATGGCCAAGCGCGCCGGCTACACCGCCGTCGTCTCCCACCGCTCCGGCGAGACCGAAGACACCACCATCGCCGATATCGCCGTCGCCACCAATGCCGGCCAGATCAAGACCGGCGCCCCGGCCCGCAGCGACCGCGTCGCCAAGTACAACCAGCTCCTCCGCATCGAAGAAGAGCTAGGCGACCTGTCCCTGTTCGGCGGTCCCGAGGTCTTCTACAACCTGGGCTAGGCTCACTCACGCCCACCCCCATCGGACTTCCCGGAGGCCCCGGAGATCGCTCTCGGGGCCTCCTCTTGTCGGCCCACCGCCCAACCCGCGAAATTCACCACAAAAACCCCTCACAACGCAGCAGGGACCCCTCCACCTCCGCGGAAACGGGCTCCCGAGGGAGTGCCTGGGCGCCCTCAACGCACGGACCGTTAAAGAGGGGAGGTAATCCGCTGTGGAAGTCACGTGTCCCAAGTGCAAGCAGGTTCAGGAGGCCGACGAGAAAACCGCCACCTGTCCCAACTGTCGTACCGTCCTCCGGCGATGTGTTGGCTGCTCCAACTACGACCCGCGCCTTTCCCTCTGCACCGCGTCCAACCAGCCCATCGACACCGGAGAGGCGAACTACCCTACCTATTCCTCCCAGAGCACCTACTGCCGAGAATTCGTGCCCTCCGTCAGCCCCTCCGTGTAGCACACACAAGACAGCCTTCGTTTCTAAGGCGCGCTCGCCGGGTACTTTGTAGCTGGTGTG
>Ga0315293_10004159_pt1 | contig 13813 bp, 12 predicted proteins | sample YL17G13_20_MG_FD_203071 | JGI IMG/M metagenome (GOLD analysis project Ga0315293, IMG submission 203071) | Sediment microbial communities from Yellowstone Lake, YNP, Wyoming, USA - YL17G13_20 | ecosystem: Environmental > Aquatic > Freshwater > Lake > Sediment | place: USA: Wyoming | collected... | reverse complement strand
GTTCCATGAACAGGAAGTGCTCGAAGGCCTTCCCGAACTGCTCGCCGCGCTCCTCGGCAATGGAGCGCCGGGTGATTGCCCCCGCGACTCCCACGTCGAAGAGATAAAACTTGGCCGCCTTGGTGATCACCTGGCGCTCCTGCCTCTTTTTGTAGGGATCCACGAGCCGGCCAAGGAACGTGTCGCACAGGATGGTGTAGTACTCCTTCACCGTCTTCGCGTCGACTCCGCATTCCCTCGCGATGTTCGCATAGTTCGTGAGCTCGCCGTGCGAGTATCCCATTGCATCGAAGAATCTCGAAAAGGCTGGCACGTTGCGGGTAAGCCCCTCGGCGAAGACCTCCTCCTTGAGATAATCCCGCACGTACCCCGACAGGGACTTGCGGAAGTTCTCTGAGAAGTAATGGGCGGGGACGAGGCCCCGGTTGAGGATTCGCAGAAGGTCGGGCTCTTCAAGCTCCGCCGTGACGAACGGGAAAAGCTCGAATCGCCACGCGCGTCCTCCGAGGAGGTTGGCCTTGCCCCGCTTGAGCTTGCGCGCGCTGGAACCGCAGAGGATGAAACGAAAACCGTGATTTTCGATCAGTCCCTGGACCTCGTCAAGGAGAACCGGCACCTTCTGCACTTCGTCGAGAATGATCGGCTTCTCGAGCTCCCGCCGAGGGCGGGAGAGCAGCTGCTCGCGGATGGCGGATGGGCGCTTTGACAGCTCGATGACCAGCTCGGTTCGAAGAAAATCGAACACGATGCTGTCCGGGAACGCCATCTTGAGGTACGTCGATTTTCAGGTTTTTCGCGGACCCCAGAGGAACGCCGATTGATGTTCCGGCAGAGCGATGTCCAACAACCGTTTGACCGTCTGCTTCAAGGGCTATCCAACCTCCGGAATAAGTTCCCGATTAGCTTTACTAGAACGGAGTGGTATCCATTGTAGATCGAGTGTCAATACCAGTGAGGTGTGTCTGTTCTTTCGTCGGGCAAGTGCTGGGTCATCTGGGAACCGCGTCCGCAGCGCGATGGATGATAGCTTGTTGGCGTGCACAAATCTCCCATGGGAGATCTATGCACGCATCCTGGCAAAGGTTCCGCTGGCAAGCGGTGTTTTCAAGCCCCGAGAACAAGGTGTTCCGGGGGGCGATCGAAGATCTGCCATGAGCGCAAAGAAGACAGTGCTTCTGGTTGACGACGACGCGACTTCGTCGAGATGTACCGCGTCCTGTTGGAGGACAACGGCTACGCGGTGCGCGTCGCCTACAGCGGCAGGCAGTGTCTCGAGGAGGTCGCCGCCCGCAGGCCCGACCTCATCATCCTCGACATGGTGATGGAGAAGGCGAGCGACGGTTTCGACGTCTCCCGCGAGCTGCGCAACGCCGAGTACACGAAGGGCATCCCCCTGGTGATGATCACCTCGGTGAACGACACGATCCCCTTCCGCATCGAGCCGGACAGCACGTGGCTTCCCGTGGACACCCTCATCGAGAAGCCCGTCGACCCCGCTCTGCTGCTCTCCATCGTGAACAGGGTTCTCGGGGGGACGGCCTGATGGCGGAGCCGCGGGCGATCGTCCTCGTCGACGACGACAGGGACTTCCTCGAGATGAACGCGAGCGTGCTGGCCAGCCGGGGGTATGCCGTACGCTGCTTCTCCGATCCTCACGAGGCCCTCGCCGCGATCAGGTCGGGCGAGCCGGGAACCCGGCCCTCGCTGGTGATCACCGACCTGATGATGAAGGCGCTGAACTCGGGCTTCTCCTTCGCGCGCTCCCAGAGGGCGGACCCCCGGTTCGCGGGGGTGCCCGTGATCATCGTCTCGGCGGTGGCCAGCCAGAAGGGCTTCGACTTCCACCCCCGCTCGCCCGCCGATCTCGCCGCCATGCACGCGGATGCCTTCTTCGACAAGCCCGTCGATCCCGCTGCACTGCTCGCCAAGGTGGAGGAGCTTCTCGCGTGAGCGAAGAGGGGGCCGCGCGGCCCAGGATCCTCGTCGTCGACGACGAGCCGGGCATCCGCGAGGGCTGCCGCAAGATCCTCGCCTCGGAGGGCTTCGAGGTCATCACGGCGGGAGACGGCAAGGCGGGACTGGAGCAGTTCCTCGACAGGGGGCCCTTCGCCGTCCTGCTTGTGGACCTGCAGATGCCCCGCATGTCCGGCCTCGAGCTGATTCGCGAGCTGCGGGGCAGGGACCCGGACATCGTCCCCATCATCATCACCGCCCACGCGACGATCGACACCGCCGTCGAGGGCACCAAGCAGGGCGCCTACAGCTACATCCCCAAGCCCTTCACCGCCGACGAGCTCCTGCTCTCGATCAAGAACGGCCTCGAGAGGCGCACGCTCTCTCTCGAGGCCCGCCGCCTGCGCGAGGAACGCGAGAAGCGCCTGCTCGAGGTCGCTTCCGAGCGCTCGAAGCGCAAAACGATCATCGCCTGCATGACCGACGGGATCCTCGTGATCAACACCGAGGGGCTGGTGGTCCTCCGCAATGCCGCCGCCGCGCGCATCCTGCCCGAGTGCGCGGAGCTGCCCGTTCCATTCCCGCTTGAGACCATCGCGAGCCCCGACGTGCGGGAGATCATCGGCGTGGTGAACGGCGCGCCCGGCGGCTTCATGATCCTCTCGCGCGAGATCTCCCTGGGCCCCGCCACCTACATGGTGAACGTGAGCCCCGTGCTCGATCCGAGCGGCGAGAGTACGGGCGCCGTTACCGTCTTTCGTGACGTGACGGCTCTCAAGAAGCTTGAGACGGCCAAGTCGATGTTCGTCTCCATGGTCGCCCACGAGGTGAAGAGCCCGCTCGCCGCCGCCGAGGGCTGGCTGAACCTCATCCTGAGCGGCATATTGAAGAACGATCCGGCCCAGGAGCGCAGGATGATCGAGCGCTCGCTCCTGCGAGTGAAGACCTTGAGGACCATGGTCGCCGAGCTGCTCAACCTCACGGCTATCCAGACCGGCAACTGCACTCTCCACCGGGCCCCCGTCGAAGTGTCGGCGGTCGTGAACGCCGCGGTGGAGGGGCTCTGCGCGAGAGGGCCGCGGAAAGGGGCATCGCCGTGACCGTGGAAGGGGCCGACACCGGCGATGCGCCGAGCGTCCTGGCGGACCGGGAGGCGCTTGCCATGGTGTTCTCCAATCTGGTCGAAAACGCGATCAAGTACGGCAGGGAGGGCGGGCACCTCGCGGTGCGCATCGAGCGCGCCGGCATGTACGCCTCCGTGAGCGTGACCGACGACGGGATCGGAATGTCCCCCGAGGATTGCACGAGGGTCTTCGACGAGTTCTACCGGGCGCGAAATGAGCGCACTGCGAGCATCACGGGCACCGGTCTGGGGCTGAGCCTGGTCAAGCGCCTCGTCGAAATGCATGAGGGAACGGTGTCTGTCGAATCGGCCCTCGGGTCCGGCTCCGCCTTCACGGTGCGCATCCCGGTCAGCTCAAACGATGGCTCGCTGCTCCCGCATGCCCCGCCGATCCCCTCTCCTTGACTCGGCTCGCGCAGGCGATCTATGGTGAAGTCCTGAAGGGGGTACCAATGAGCGTCCAGATCATGCCGGTCGAGAGCTGCAGGGACCTGAAGCGGTTCGTCAAGTTTCCCATGGAGCTCTACCGCGGAAACCTGTACTTTGTCCCCCAGCTCATCCGCGACGAGATGGAGTTGCTCACGCCCGACAAGAACCCCGCCTTCGAGAACGCCGAGGCCCAGACCTTTCTCGCGCTGCGCGACGGGAGGATTGTGGGCCGGATCGCCGCGATCCTCAACCATGCGGCCAACCGCAAGTACGGCACCAAGAACCTCCGCTTCAGCTGGTTCGACATGATCGATGATCTGGAGGTCGCGAAGGCGCTTTTCACGGCTGCCGAGGACTGGGGCAGGCAGCGGGGCATGGAGACGATCACAGGACCGCACAGCTTCACCGACCTCGACCCGTACGGGACGCTCATCGAGGGGTTCGAGGAGCTGGGAACGATCGCCACGATCTACAACCACCCCTACTATCCCCGCCTTGCGGAGCAGTGCGGGTTCGTGAAGGACGTCGACTACGTCGAGTTCCAGGCCCTTCCCCCCGAGGGCGCCAGCCTGCCCGAGAAGACGGTCAAGCTGGCAGAATGGGCGCAGAAGCGCAACAACTTCCGGATCCTGAAATACAGGAGCATCCGCCTGGCGAAGAAAGAGAGGGCGACGGAGCTGTTCGACGTTCTGGACGAGGCCTTCGAGGAGTTGTACGGGACGGTCCCGCTCTCCCGAAGGCAGAAGGAGTACTACGTCAACAAGTACATGTCCTTCGTCAACCCGGACTTTCTCGAAATCGCCGTGAACGAGAAAAACGAGATGATCGGCTTCATCATCTCGATGCCCAGCCTCTCGCGCGCGTTCCAGAAGGCGAACGGGAGGCTCTTCCCGTTCGGTTTCATCCACATCCTGCGCGCGCTGAAGAGGTATGACACGCTGGACTTCTACCTCGCGGGGGTGAAGAAGGACTTCCGGGGCAAGGGGGTGGATCTCATCATGACGATCGACATCTTCCGCGCCGGCATGGCGAAGGGCATCCGCTGTGCGGAATCCAACCCCGAGCTGGAGACGAACTCGAAGATCCAGAACGAGTGGAAGATCGTGCCTGTCCGCCAGCACAAGCGGCGCAGGATCTACCGCAAGGCGATCGGGTAGAGCGAGGCGGGGGCGGCGGGGTACGTCGAGAAGGCGAGCGTTCCCGAGGAGCTGATCACGGCGATCCGTCGTCGCTTCCTCGATTGAGCTTCGTAAGTATCGAATACCTTGCAATTTTTATTATAGTAGTGTAATTTACAAGGTATGGAATACGTCGACAGGGATTTGAGATTAAAGTTAACCCTTTTTTTGAAGACTTTTCCTGTTGTCATGATCGTCGGTCCGAGGCAGAGCGGAAAGAGCACCTTTGTTCACCATGAGCTGCCGGAGTTCTCTCATTTCGACCTCGAGCGCCCAGCCGACTTCAACCAGGTGACAGCGGACATGGAGTTGTTCCTCCGCGAGCATCCGCGCCGCCTTTGCATTGACGAGGCCCAGCGAAGCCCCGGGCTCTTCCCCGTGCTCCGATATGCCATCGACAGCGGCGAAGGTCCGGGCAGATTCGTCCTGCTCGGTTCGGCGGGTCCTCAGTTGATGCGGACGGCGGCTGAAAGCCTGACGGGGAGAATCGGGATCCTTTCTCTGATGCCCTTTTCTGCGCACGAGCTCAACGGCGTACGCCCGTGGCAGGACAGATGGCGGTGGGGCGGGCTTCCGCCCGTCCACGCTCTCGACTCAGATGAGCAGAGGCGGGAATGGATCGGCAGTTACGTGATGACCGTACTCGAACGGGACCTCCCTGCTCTCGGCGTTAGGGTTCCATCCGCCAGGCTCATGAAGTTCTGGACAATGCTCACGCACCTGCAGGGAGAGCTCGTGAACGTCTCCAACCTCGCGCAGTCCATCGAGATGTCGACGACCGCCGTCGGCCACTATCTCGATGTCCTCGAGGGCTCGCTGATGATCCAGCGGCTGCCCCCGTACTTCGCCAACATCGGGAAACGATTGACGAAACGGCCAAAGCTCTACATCCGCGACACGGGCATCCTGCACTGGCTCACCGGATTGCGCAGCCGGGATGACCTCGACACGTGGCCGGGGAAGGTCTCCTCCTTCGAGGGACTGGTCGTGGGGGAGCTCATGGCCCGGGCCCAGCTCGATCTGCAGGCGCCTCGATTCACGTTCTACAGAACCCAGGCGGGAGCGGAGGTCGATCTGCTCGTCGAGAATGGCAGGGAGATCTTCCCCATCGAGATCAAGCACGGCGCGAGCGTCAGTCAGTACGGCATCGCCGGGCTGCGGCGCTGCATGGAAGACCTCGGCATCTCGAACGGCTTCATCGTCACGCGAGGCGATTCAGTGCGGCGGCTGGGAAACGGGATCACGGTTTTGCCGTGGGAAAAGATCGTCGCGGGCGAAGTGAGCCCCTGGGACCGCGCGGCCCCGTCCTCGGGCGGATGAGGGTGAGTTGAAAAAGAGGGCACGCCTCGGTATTGTCGGAGAGGAGAACGGGGTCCGGTGCTTCGAGGAGCTGCGCCGGGCCCCGCCCCGGTCGATGCCGATCGAAAGGAGTGTTCCCCTTGGCTGCAACGACACGCACCCTGCCTGACGAGGTCAAGAGATTGTTCCGCGAGCATATCGAGGCCCTCCCTGCCGGTCTTCCCCTCTCCCGGGATGCCTGCCTGCGAGCCCTCGAGAAGGCCTGGCGCGGCTGCGGCCTGGACGCGCGCACCGTGGTCTCCCGCTTCCTCTGGCTGGTCGACCCGAAGAGGCCCGGCACGGAGGGCGTCCGCGTGTTCGACCACTTTCCCTCCTTCTCCCAGGAGCAGCTCGCCCACGCGATCGTCGATCCGCGCGACACGGTGCTCGAGATCATCGCCGCGAAGAGCGGCATCGAACGGGAGACCCTGCTCGAGATCCACGAGGCGATCGTCTCCCGGGGCAATCCCGGCGAGTACGGACAGATCGCCGACCTGGCCGAAGAGCGCATCCTGCAGGAGATGAAGTGGTGGCTCACCGACCTGCGCTTCCCCGAGTACTACCTGCGCAATACCCCCCCCGCGCTGATAGCGCGACAGATCATGCTCAACAGATCCTACGAACTCGCGGGGTTTGAGTCGGAGTCGTACACGCGGATGAAGGTCTCCTCGACGTCCCCCGACGGCACCTCCATGCACTGGGTCCACAAGGACAGGAGCATCGAGGTGGAGGAGGAGATCGAGAAGGAGTACTACGCGGGGGCGAGTCTTTTCAATGTCGCCGCCTATGCCCCGTACCAGAACCTGCTGCTGTACGTCGTGTACCGCAGCCCCGCGGCCCCGCGAGGGGACGGGTTCGAGGAGGCGGCCCCGCTGTCGTTCCTCAGCATGACGGAGAGTGCGGCCAAGCGCCGCTACGAGAAGGTGTGGAAGGAGGTGCTCGCCACGGGGAGCATCGCGATCGACCTCAGCCGAAAGGTGGAGACGGGGGAGAACCGGCTCATGATCGGCTTCCCCCGGCGGACGATCAACCACTTCCAGGCCAACATCAGCCGGGTCATGGCGAGAAACGGCATCGAGGTGACCCGCAAGTACACGGTGACGATCGGCGGTCCCCGGCCCGTGATCGTCGCCTCGCTGTACGCCCGCGAGAGCTTCCCGCCCGACCTCCTGCGCCAGCTGGTCGAGGTGAGCCTGTACCCGCCCGGCGCGGCTGCCGCCCTTGTCGAGAAGGGCGCCCTCTCGCCCGTCGAGGCGAACTTCCTGAACGCCGCCGTGCTGTTCGTGCACCAGTTCATCAGCGTCCCCGACCCCGACATCGGCCTGCTCTCCGAGCGCTTCCGCGCGGACAGGGAGATGGGCGGCATCCTGCGCTCGATCCAGACCCGCATCGACAGGGACACCTTCGCCCAGGGGCTGATCGAGCAGGTCTTCATCGACAGGCCCGACATCGTGCACGCGCTGTTCGGGCTTTTCGCCGCGCGCTTCGATCCTTCGGCCGCGCGCGAGCAGCGGGTGCGGGATGCCGCCCGCGCCCGGGTCGACGAGCTTCTCGCCTCCTCGACGCTCGGCGTCGACGACGCCGAGATCGCGCGCTGGGCGCTTCGCTTCGTCGATGCGGTGGAACGGACGAACTTCTTTCTCCCGATCAAGACGGCGATGTCATTCCGCCTTGCGAGCGCATTCTTCAAGCGCCCTGACATCGAGAGCGTTCCCTTCGGCGTGTTCTTCATCGTCGGCCGCAGCTTCCACGGCTTTCACGTCCGGTTCAAGGACATCGCCCGGGGCGGGATCCGCATCGTGCGCTCGGCGACCACCGACGACTGGCTGCGCAACTGCGACACCTTGTTCGAGGAATGCTTCAACCTCGCCTATACGCAGAACAAGAAGAACAAGGACATCCCCGAGGGCGGGTCGAAGGGCGTCATCCTCCCCGCCTTCGGAGCACGGGGCGAGGAGGCGGTGGTGGCGTTCCAGAAGTACGTGGACGCGCTGCTCGACCTGCTCGTGCCCCCGGACAAGTCGGCCGTAGTGGGCTGGCAGGAGGAGATCCTCTTCCTCGGTCCCGACGAGGGCAGCGCGGACCTGATGGACTGGGCGTCCCGCCGGGCCCGGGAGCGGGGTTACAGGTACTGGAAGGCCTTCACAACGGGCAAGGAGGCGGCGCAGGGCGGCATCTCGCACAAGGAGTTCGGGATGACCACCGAGGGGGTCCACCGCTACGTGCTGGGAATACTGAAGAAGCTCGGGATCGCGGAGGAGTCGATCACCAAGGCGCAGACCGGCGGCCCTGACGGGGACCTCGGGAGCAACGAGATCCTGCTCTCGCGCGACCGCACGATCGCCCTTGTCGACGGGGGAGGGGTTCTGTACGACCCCGACGGCCTCGACCGCGAAGAGCTCGCCCGCCTCGCGCGCCAGGGATCCGATTCGTCGGGATTCGACGCGTCGCTCCTGGGCCCGAAGGGCTTCAAGGTGACCGTGGCGGACAAGGCGAAGAGGCTCCCCGACGGCAGCACGGTGGCCTCGGGCCTGGGGTTCCGCAACACCTTCCACCTCGACCGCAGGATGAAGGCGGACCTCTTCCTCCCCTGCGGGGGAAGGCCGAAGTCGATCAACCTGAACAACTGGCGCTCTCTGCTCGATGACGGCGGGATTCCCACCTTCAAATGGATCGTGGAGGGGGCGAACCTCTTCATCACCCAGGAGGCGCGCCTCAAGCTGGAGGAGAAGGGGGTCGCCCTGTTCAAGGACAGCTCGACGAACAAGGGCGGCGTGATCTCCTCGTCGCTGGAGGTCCTCGCGGGTCTCGCCCTCACCGACGAGGAGTACGGCAGGCTCATGACCGTGGCGAAGGGAGGGGAGGTTCCCGCATTCCGCAAGCGCTACATCGAGGAGGTCGTCGGCGTCATCCGCGCGAAGGCGGACCTCGAGTTCGAGCTGCTGTGGACGACCCACGCGGCGAAGGGCACGCCGTACTCGGAGCTGTCGGAGGCCGTGAGCGAGAAGATCAACACGATCACTCACTCGATCGAGGAGTCGGCTCTGTTCGAGAACGAGAAGGCGCGCAGGAGCGCCTTCCGCCTGCACGTGCCGGCAGCCCTCGTCGAGACCATCGGCATGGATGCCATCCTCGCCCGGCTGCCGGCGAGTTACCAGAGGGCGCTTTTCGCTCGGGCCATCGCGAGCAGTTTCATTTACCGCTACGGCATCGAGGCGGGCTTCGAGGACTACCGGCGCTACACCGAGGAGCTGGCAAGCGGAGGCTGAGCATCCATGAACCAGTATATGCGGATGGCGCTCGCCGAGGCGTTGGGCGGCATGCGCGCGAACCAGGGCGGCCCCTTCGGTGCCGTGATCGTGGCGCCGGGCGGCCGGGTGGTGGCCCGGGCGCACAACAGGGTCATCGCCGCGAAGGACCCGACCGCTCACGCCGAGATCGAGGCGATCCGCGAGGCATCCCGCGCCCTGGGGAAGTTCGACCTCTCGGACTGCGAAATCTACGCGAGCAGTGAACCCTGTCCCATGTGCCTGGCGGCGATCCTCTGGGCGCGCATCCCCCGCATCTTCTACGGATGCGCGCACGAGCAGGCCGCCCGGGCGGGGTTTTCTGACGCCGACATCCTCGATGCCCTCCGCGGCGCGGCGGCCGCGCGTCCGGTCGCCTCGGAGCAGATGGACGAGAAAGAATGCCTGATCGCTTTCAGGGAATGGGAAGCGAAGCCGGACAAGGTCCCGTACTGATGGAGTGGAGGCTGTGATCGAGAAGGTCTCCCTCGCGCGCGCAGGCGACGGGCTGCCGTACTGCACCATCGCGCTCGCTCGCGGGGAGTCCCTCCCGCGGGCTGGTATCTCGCTGCTCCTCGCGGGCAACATGGGACGCGCACAGCGCGCGAGCGATCCCTCGCATGGACGGCTTCTCGCGGCGATTGGCGTCGAGCCGGACCGCGCCCGCTCCGTCGCGCAGGTCCACTCGCGCCGCGTCGTCCTTGTCGACAGCCAGTCCCCGGCCTCGATGGCTGCCGTCCAGGCCGACGGCATGGCGACGCTCCGGCCCGACCTCCTTCTCACGGTGACCGTGGCCGATTGCCTGCCGATCTTCCTCGCGGACAGGGTTTCGGGGGCGTTCGCAATCGTGCACTCGGGATGGAAGGGAACTGGCATCGCGGTCGACGCGATCCGGCTCATGGGTGAGCACTTCGGCACCCGGGCTGGCGACCTCGCCGTGGCGATCGGTCCGGGGATCGGCCCCTGCTGCTACACCGTGCCGCGGGAGAGGCACGAGGAGTTCCGGGAACGCTTCGGGCGGGCGGCGGTCGCGGGGGCGAGCGCCGCGCGAGGCGACTACAGGCTCGACTTGCGCCGCGCGAATGTCGCGCTGCTCGAGGCCGAAGGCGTGCGGGACATCTCGGTGGTCGAGGAGTGCACCTGCTGCTCGCCCCGGCTGGGCTCGTTCCGCCGGGAAGGGTCCGGGGAGTTCACCCGCATGCTCGCTTTCATCGGTCGATGGCCCGAAAGGAGGGCGTGAGTGTTCACCTTCCGTCGCATGACCCCGGCGGACAAGCCCGCGCTGGCGGCGATCGCCGCCCGGATCTGGGACGGGACTGACTACCTTCCCGCGGTTTTCGACGAATGGGTGGCCGACACGGCGGGCGAGTTCACCGCCGTGATTCTGGGCGGACGGATCGTCGGGTGCGGGAAGCTCACCTTCCTCACTCCCGTCGACGCCTGGTTCGAAGGCCTGCGGAAGGACCCCGATCTGGCCGAAAAGGGAGTCACCACGGCCGTGACCTCCTACTTCCTCTCGAGGCTCGCTGGACGGAGGGACCTCGCCTCCATCCGATTCGCGACCTACGTGAAAAACCTCGCCTCGATCACCGCGAACGAGCGCCAGGGTTTCCTCCGATGCCTCACCCTCTCTTGCAAGACGTGGAATGCGAAACGGGCGGAGCTCGAGGCCCTCCCTCTCGGCGCAACCAGCGCGAGCGGCCTGGTTGTCCAGCAGGTCACGCGCGAGGAACTGGCTTTTCGTTTTCTGGAAAGCCGCGGATACCTCGAGGCCACGAAGGGCCTGCTGCCCGAGGGATGGCGCGCGCTGCCCTATTCGAGGGAGCTCTTCGCCTCCCGCTACATCCGCACCGGCCGCTGCTGGGGAGTCATCGAGGGAGGGGCGTTGAAAGGGCTTTCCGTCTTCGTCCACGACACCCGGCACGCCCACACGTACATCAAGCTCGTGCTGATCGACGCGCGGGATGCGGGCGCGGCGAGCGCCCTTTTCGACCACCTTTTCACCTACGCCAAGGAACACGTTTCGGACTATAATGAGATCGAGCTGATTCAGCCGCCGATCCCGAGGGTGAGGGACTTCTGCGCGGCGCGCGGCTTCAGGAGCTGGGAGCAGGAGGAGGATTTCCTGGTCTACGAGTATCCGAAGGGATAGGACATGATCTACCAGAGGGAAATCAGGGCAGCTGCCGCGGGCCACGGTGACGTGAAGGACATCACTGGCGAGGTCGTTCGCCTCGTCGCCGCCTCGGGCATCCAGACCGGCATTGCTCAGGTGTTCGTCACCGGGAGCACGGCCGCGATCGTGACCATCGAGTGCGAGCCGGGGCTCGCCCGCGACCTGCCCGAGATGCTGGACAGGCTCGTGCCGCCCAGCAGGAGCTACGGCCACGAGCAGGCATGGCACGACGGCAACGGCCACTCCCACCTGCAGGCGACGACGCTCGGCCCGTCGCTGAGCCTCCCTATTAGCCGGGGCGAGCCTGCTTTGGGCACGTGGCAGCAGATCGTGCTGGTGGAGTGCGACATCAGAGCCCGCGAGCGGACCGTCGTGGTCACCGTGATGGGTGAATAGGGAGAAACGGAGAAGAAATGTCAGGTATCGTCTTCGAGATCCTCTTCATCGTCTTCCTGATCCTCCTCAACGGGTTTTTCTCGATGTCCGAGACGGCCCTCGTGTCGACCCGCAAGACGCGATTCCAGCAGCTCGCTGACGAGGGAGACCCCCGTGCCCGCACAGCACTCGCCCTTCTGGACAACCCACCGCGCTTCCTCTCCACCGTGCAGTCCGGCATCACCCTCGTCGGGATCCTCATGGGAGCTTTCGGCGGCACCACGATCGCCGGCGAACTCGCGCGGCTTGTTGACCGAGTTCCCTTCATCGCCCCCTGGAGCGGGGCGATCAGCGTCGTCGTCGTTGTGCTCCTCATCACTTACTTCTCCATCGTGGTGGGGGAGCTGATCCCCAAGCAGCTCGCTCTTCTGCACTCCGAGAGGATCGCCCTCGCGGTGGCCCGCAGCATGCGCATCACGGCCTCGGCGCTCATGCCCCTGGTCCGCCTGCTCTCCGCCTCGTCGGGAGGAGTGCTGAAGGTCTTCGGCGTCCCTACCACCCGGGCGCAGCCGGTCTCCGAGGAGGAGATTAAGGTGATGATCGACCAGGGCATCGAGCACGGGATGTTCGAGGAGGCCGAGCGCGACATGATCACGGGAGTCTTCGAGCTGGGCGACGCCCGGATCAACGAGCTGATGACTCCCCGCACGGACATCGTCTGGCTGGACATCGAGGATGCCCGGGAGGACACGAACAAAAAGATCAGGGAGAGCGGCTTCTCGCGCTTTCCCGTGTGCCGGGGCGGGCTGGACACCGTGCTCGGCGTGGTGCGGGCAAAGGACATCCTCGCCTGCTTCCTGTGCGAGGAGGAGTTCGACCTGGCGAAGTGGATGCGCGCGCCCCTGTACGTTCCCGAGAACGCCCTCGCCCTGAAGGTGCTGGAGACGTTCAAGAAGTCGAAGAACCACGTCGCCCTCGCCGTGGACGAGTACGGCGTGGTGGCGGGGTTGATCACGATCTACGACATCCTCGAGGCAATCGTCGGGGACATCCCGTCAGTAGACGAGACGGAGGAGCCCATGGCCGTGCAGCGCAAGGACGGCTCGTGGCTGCTGGACGGGCTGCTCCCGATGGACAGGTTCAAGGAGCTTTTCGCGATCGGTGAGGTGCCCGAGGAAGGCTCCTACCAGACCCTCGGGGGATTCATCATGATGCACCTTGGGCGGATCCCCAGCGCCGCTGACTCCTTCGAGTGGGGCAACGTGCGGCTGGAAGTGGTGGATATGGACGGCAATCGGGTCGACAAGGTGCTGGCCATGGCGAAGGCGCAGCCATCGGCTGCCGGCGAGGCGAAGCCTGAAGCGGAGCCGCAGAAGAAGTGACCCCCTCTTCGTTTCGGCATGATTGATGCGGGAAAAATGATTTTTTCCGCATCTGTGTTGCGGAATTGGACCAAGACAGACGGGGAAGACCACTTACCTTCGGAACGCATTTCCTCAGTCTCCCTATTTTGACCTTCTCCGCGGCGAGGTATTCCTGCGGCTTTCCCAGGAGCCTCACAGGTTGAGACAGGAACTCGCTGCCGGCTCTCCCCCGGCGGGCCCCGTCATCATCGATGAGATCCAGAAGCTGCCGAGCCTGCTGGATGAGGTCCAGAATCTCATCGAGTCGAGAGGCCTGCGGTTCGTGCTCTCCGGCAGCAGCCCGGCAAAGCTTCGGCGTGGAGGGGTGAACCTGTTGGGTGGGCGCGCGCGTACGCGGCATCCCCTCGATCTATTACTCGGCGGATCCCGTCGAGGTTTCTGAGCGCGGCTGCCTCAAGCTGCGAGGAGCAAATCGTGTTCGAGAGGGTAGCCTCGGATGCCGGGGTGCCGGCGAGGACGGTTCGAGAGTATTTCCAGATCCTGGAAGACGCTCTTGTCGGCGTTCTCCTTCGACCCTTTTCCCCGCCTTC
>Ga0315293_10004158_pt1 | contig 13814 bp, 14 predicted proteins | sample YL17G13_20_MG_FD_203071 | JGI IMG/M metagenome (GOLD analysis project Ga0315293, IMG submission 203071) | Sediment microbial communities from Yellowstone Lake, YNP, Wyoming, USA - YL17G13_20 | ecosystem: Environmental > Aquatic > Freshwater > Lake > Sediment | place: USA: Wyoming | collected... | reverse complement strand
CATCCCTGTTCCTGAGTTGATTTCTCTTCTGTTTTTGGTATTTCAGGGGTTTGATTATTAGTCGCCTGTTGATTATTTTTTGGAATGTTAGTTCGCTGTGAATTCAAATAAAAATATAATCCACCTCCAATTAAAAGGACCACGATTATTAAAATAATAATACCCACAAGGCTTTGTCCTCGATTACATAAATTTGTTTTGTTCATGTTATCCCATTCTACCAAAAAACCCCAGTAGTAGAAAGCTTCGCTTTCACTACGGGGCTAGGCCGCCTAGAAAAGTTAACTAAGAACTAAACACTAAGAACTGAATTTGGGGTCCCCTGGCGTATGATGCCTGCCCCGAAGAATTGAGGGGTTCGTACCTGTTTGGTAGAATAAAACCCATTTTTGAATAATTTCAATAAAAAAGGGGCAAAAAATGGTAATTTTTCTGCCTCTATTTTTCTTTTGTTTACCGATGCGGAAAGGCAATTGAAAGTGTCCCGATTACCTTGTCCTCTTTCACTTGTCTGGGGCGAATCTCCTGCAAAAGAGGGGCTGGCAGTCCTTCTCCGGTTCCGCCAGGCCAGGGTTCCATTCCTTCAAATTGCATAGGTTGAATCTCATCGCCGTAGAATCGGACATAGATGATATCTCCTTTGGTCAAATGTCCAAAGTCCTTTCCCTCTCTGATTTCTTCGCAAGAGTAAACCAAGACATGACTCGATGGATCGGATTTTGATCGTTGCAGTCCCAAGTGCCTGGTAAGAATTCTACTAAGAATTCTTTTTTCTCTAGCCTCATCGCTATCTATAAGGATAATCTTTTTTTTCGTTTTTTTCACCTCCAAAGAACTATTTTGAATCTGGTTAATACTAATATATAAAACATTGCATGTCAAGCAATAACCCGAGAGAAAAACTCCCGGGCGAGCGTTGGGTGGCTAGTCGGATTTGAACCGGCGACGGCTCCTCCACAGGGAGCAGTGTTACCGCTACACCATAGCCACCATATTATTGTGGGACGTAATAAAATTTTAACAAATTTTAAACGTCCCAACAACGTTTAAATTTGCAAGGCAAATTTATTACGTTGTGCCCCTAAGAGGAATCGAACCTCTATAACCGGCTTAGAAGGCCAGTGCTCTATCCGTTGAGCTACAGGGGCTCTATGTATAAAATTATAAAATAATTTTATGCCGAGCTCGACAAAAACTTCTTATAGGAAGTTTTTGTATAGAGCGTTAAAAATCGCCCAGGGGGTAGTCAACCCTATTACTATATCCAAAATTGACTATCAGGTCAATCCTCAAGTCTATTTAAATGACTTATTTAAGCTCCTGGAGTCTGGGGCAAAAATGGATTTAAATATTGCCGAGACTCTATTTCCTGAAACTCTTTATCTCGAATTTGCCATTCTTCCAAGACTTTTTTATAAATATCCTCATCAAAAAATATTGGTTTTTCCGGAATATTAATTTCAATACTTTCTGCTAAAAAAACATATTGATACAAAACAAATCCTCCGACAATAAAAGCCAGGATCACAGAAAACAAGAAATTTAAGAAAAAACGTTCTCCTATAAATCGGGAAAATTTTCTAAAAAAATCTTTAATTCTTTTTGTTTCTATCTTTGTGGTTATTTTCATAATTCGATTGACTCATTATGATCCTGAGTATACCGAAGAATCATACTTCAACGGACTCAGCATGATCCTGAGCGTACCGAAGGATCATTTTGAATAAACCTTTATTGATAAAGAAGCGCTGATGTCTTCGGGAGAAAAATTCTGAAGAACAGTGCCCCTGGAACTTCCTTCTGATGCTTTTTTAATGCTTATATTCATGATTTCAATCAAATAAGGACCGTTTTCTAGGCTCCTGATAAACTTCATTAAGCTAGTAAAAGAACCGGTGCTCGAAATCTGGAAAGAATAACTTGACCAAAAACCAGACTGAGTCGTTGGATTAGGCAACTTTTTTAAAATCTCGTTATTAAGATTGTAGCTTTTCGGTGTTTCTGTAATAAAGTCCATGAATTCAAGATAGTTTTCTGGATCATAAAAAAGTTTGTCAATTTTATCAATTTCTTCTTTAGATTTTTCATATAGAGACTCTGTTTCTTCAAATGTTTTTATATTTTTTTCAGTCTGGGCCAATTCTCCTTTTTGAGAAATCAACTCATCGGAATTTTTTTTAATATTTGTTAAAAGAGGAACTAAAACTAAAGCGATTAAAAGCACGCCTATTATTACGAAAACTATTATTGATATATAAATTTTTCTCGTCGGTATCATTTTGGTTTTTTCGCCGTTACTTTAAAAACAAGGCGAAACTCTTGCGGTTTTATTATTATACTTTGTTCGGGATCAACTTTCGTCGAAAAGTTTTTTTCTATTTCCTTAGTGAAATTAAATAAAGTTGTACGATCGGGGGCAAATCCTGAAAGAACAATATTAAAAATTTCTTCTTGATCGGAACTCTGTTTTTGACAAGAAAAATCCGAAAGATACATGCCTGAAGAAAGAATATTTGTTATTTTATTCAAAGCGTCGGATAAATAAATCGGTTCTTGATAAAAACTGTTTAGTTTCTGGAAATTTTTATTTGCTCCCAAGATATCTTCTTTTAAAGCTTTAGATTTTTCATCTTCCTTTCTTTCCGTTTCGACAAGAAACTTTTGAGCCTCTACTTTTCCAGCAATATAAATTTTTATTGAGGATAAAAGCAAAATCAAACATAAAAGGAAGCTTAAAACCAAAACGCCGAGAATTAAAACCATCCTCCATTTCTCTTCGGTTTTAAGAATCTTTTTTTCCTCTATTGGCAAAAGATTAATCATTTTATTGATGTCTACTTTCTAATATCCCGTCCCTTGGGACGGGATAGAGAAAAATATATAAAGGACGTCAATGAGGATTCCAAAGGAGGCTACTCCTTTGGTTCTTGGGCGGATAGGGTTGAAAAGCCCAGCCCAAGAAAACGTTATTTACTTTAAAATACTACTTTAAAACATCATTTATTATTCCGATTCTTTCAAAGCCCTTAATCCTAAACCTAAGGCAGTTGCGAAAGCCAGTGATCTGTCAAAGGTTATACCCGGCATATCTTTTAAAGATTCCGGCAGAATATTAACCCAAGGGTTGGCAATCTCAACTGGAATTTTAAGCTTAAATGAAAGAAAATCTTCTAACCCTTTTAAATTAGCGCCCTCTCCGCAAACCAGGACTTTTTTTACTCCTTTGATATCTGATTTTAAATGTTCATGGGAAGCATAAGATTGATAATAACCAAGATGCGTCTTGATCTGGCTTACTAAATCAGCTAAAAACGGTTCAACTATCTGCAGGATTTTATCTGCCTCAATTGTTAGTTCCGTTCCGTCTCCTCTTTTTTTGTAGAATTTTTCGCTAAAACCCGATTCCACTTTCAAATCCTCGGCTTCATCCAAAGTGATGTTCAGATTTTTAGAAAGAGCCTCAGTAATTTCTAAGGAAGAAAGATGGATAGATGAAGTAAATCTTAAGGAATATCCGGAAAAAATTACAAAACAGGTTTTAGTCAATCCGATATCAACAATAAGAACCGGGAAGGGAGAGATTTCGTTTTTTATTAAAGCTCTGGAAGTAGCCTGAGACTCGGTTTCTAAAACTTGGGGGACAAGCCCGGCTTTCTTTAAAGAAATAACATAAGGATCAACTGTTTTTTTAGGCAAAGCAGCAATTAAAATATCTAAGTGGTCTAAGCTATCAACTACTGGTTTTACTATTTGAGAATCAAGATAAACTTCCTCAATCGGCAAAGGAATATGATTTTCGGCTTCATAATAGACTGCCCCTTTTAATTCTTTTTCTTCCACTATTGGAAGTTGAATGACCTGCAAAAAAGCCTTGTCTTCCGGCAAAGAGGCTACTACGTAATTAGTTCTTAACTTTTCTCCCTTGACTCGCTTCAGAGATTGCTTTATTGCTTCCACTAAGGCTTTTTGGTCCTTTACCTCCCCTTCTTCAATGACTCCCGGTCTGATTTCGAATTCTCCAAAAGAAGCCAAACTTAAAACTTCCCGCTTTTTTTTGAGTTTTACTATCTTTATTGACCTATCAGAGATATCCAATCCGAATGATTCTGGTTTTAATTTTAATAATTCAAGCATAATTCCCTACTAATTACGAATCTTTACAAATCTACGAATAGATATTTTGTTATATTATTTATTCGTGATTCGTAAATTCGTACAAATTTGTAATTCGTAGTGACTACTCTATTTCTTTCCAACTGGCCACCTGCCAGGAACCGCCAGGACCAGAAGAAAATTCAGAATTTACCAGTCCTTGTTCGTATCTGACAGTTGCAGTATTTTCTAAATGAATTTTTCTACCGGTCAATTCCGTTGCTTCTACGCCATTATGCAAATAAATTAAACCGTTATGAGCATAAAATATAGCACCAGAAACATTATTATGGATATCCATTGCTGCATTAAAATCGGTGCAATCCCCCGGCAAAATACCAATACAAGGAGAAGTGGATAAGATCATTAAATAGCTCCCTGGCTGTCCCGAGCCCTGAAATATTCCGTTATTAACAAGATGTATCCATTGATCAGCTATGATAACACAACTATATAAGCCATAAGTCGGTGAGCAACGAATAGTTGAACCATTAGAAATATCAATGTGTCCTGCCACGTAAACGGTACCAGTAATAGTTAAGGTTTTCTTATTGCCTGTCATAATAAGATTTCCATCAATTTTTTGGGGCCCAAAAGACATATTTGTATTAACCACTAAATCTCCGCTATGAGTTCCACCGCTTTCTGCTTCTTTTTTCCATTGATTAATATTTGAGTCAGAAATTGGCATATTAGCCAAAGGAGGATCAATACTCCCCGGAAAAGCAGTGCCGGGACTCAATGGATCCGCACACGTAGGATTACTTGGTGTGTTCAAAAAATCAAGAGAGTTCTGATCAATCGCCTGATAATAACCATCTCCGCATATTTTACTGTTACTAATGGTATTAGCATGAGCATTACCAGAAACAATAACATCGTCCAAAAAAGTCGCCGAACCACCCATATAAATTTTGAAATTTAAATCTCCAGTAATTGTTGTCCAGGAAGGACTGGCCGTATTCCAATCTTCCGTGTATTTCCCTACACCGTTACCATAACCTAAATTTTTGTCCTTACCCCAAAACCAGTAATCTTTATTATTTCTGTCAGCGTCAATCATTATCCAATAAGATTGCCCTGCCGTTAAGCTTGGTGGGGAAGAAAAAATAACGTCAACCCAACCATAGGAAGTGCCAACTGAACTGCTATATAATGTGCCTGACCCCAAAGATGTTTTTGAAGGAGAGCCGCCAGAATCTGTTAAAATTCTTACTGTTCTGCTGCCAGGCTTGCCTTCTTTTTTCACATAAACGCTTACTTTAGCTAAATTATTTGATACAGAAGGCCTAAAACTCTGAGCTATATCGATAATCGGATTCGCTTCGCCAAAAATTTGATCTGAATTATATACTGTATGTGTTGCATCTTCTTCCATGCCACTGGCTACAAAAACATCACCGGTAATAGTTGCTCCTGGCGCTCCGTCAACTGAACCATTAGAATAGAGATTGCCCGTTGTTCCTCCTGCCCCTTCAATTCTGGAGTTGTTTTCCATTATTATCCCTAAATCACCTGCCTGAGCACCGTAAAAAAATTGAGGACTTATGGTGTCTATTACTAAAACCAGCTCCAATTTTCTAAAAATATTTTTGATATTCCCCGTCGCAGTAATAATCTTTGTTTTACTATTTGGCGAATCAACTAAAACATTAACTAAACCGGAACCAACTGCAATGCTGTAATCAGAAGAAATATCCAATCCATTTTTTATTCTGTAAAGTGCGTCTTCTATTCCGGCTTCAGCCACGGAAAAAGACTGGTATGATTTTAAAGAATTACCTAAAATCTTTTGCTGGTTTACAACTAAAAATAAAAGAGATAGGGCAATTCCTGCCATGATTATCAAAACTATGATAGCAACGTAAATAGCAGCAAAGCCCCTTTCAGAAGAAAATAAATAACGAACAGCGAGCAATTTTTTTATTTTTGATTTCATGACTTTTTTAATAACTTCTTAAAGAAGCGGTTGATGTCAGGTTGACTGTTGCCTGATATTCCGGCCGGTTGCTTGGATTCTTATACTTCATCTCCAACTCAATCTGAACAGAAGTAGAATCTCCGGAAACAATACGGGTGAAAGATAAATTATTAACTTCGACATTCTCTTTAGTTAAAGAAACCGGATCCTGGGATTCTTTTTTAAGACAAAGGCTGGAACCGCATAAGAAAAAATCAATATAAGTAGTATCTTCTTCCGCTGGCAGATAATTAATAGTTTCTAAAGAAAGCTGGTCAGAATCTGTTGTAGGAGTATAAACGCTTTTTGCCTCTTTGATTTCGCGGACCATAATATCCATTGCTCTTCTGGCATCTTCCAATGTTTCTCTCATTACTTTAGCTTTAATATTGGAACGATTAGATACAATTAAAAGAGAAAAAATAGCTGTTAAAATAATTCCCAAAACCCCAATATAAATCAAAACTTCTATTAAAGTAAACCCCCACACCATATTAAACACTGGTCGCCTTTGGCGACATCTAAGTAAAATTTTGTGTTTAATTGGTGTGGGGGTAAACCCGTATTTTTTCATTTCCAGTTAGTTAAGTAAGTGGATATTTCTACCTTTTTATTGCCATTATCCCAAGAAACAGTTGCTGTAATCTTTTTTGTATTTAAATCTTCAGTTCCCGATGAAGCAATATTATCATCAAAATCTCTATAAACATTTTCAAAAACAACCTTTCTTTTAAAGATAACTACTCCCAATGTTACTGTTCCTTCGTTTGTAGATAGAGCCCATTTCGGCGGATCGTCTATTATTTCAGGATGATAAAAACTAGTTGGGTCAAGTGGGTTATATAAATTTAAAGTTCCCAAACCATCAGTTTCCCAATCAGTTCCATCTCGAAAACTTCTGACTGCCTCCAAAGCTTCTTGGGCAAGTTCTTTTGCCTGGTCGTTTTCTTTCATTAAACGGGAAAATTTTAGCGAAGAGGTTACAGCATTAAGCAAGGCTACTAAACCAACAGATATAATAACCACAACTACAAGAATCTCAATCACAGAAACTCCTTTTTTGTTTTTAAATATTTTATTTATTGGCATTGATCTTCGCTAATGTTAAATGACCCTTTAGTTATTGCGTTACAATCATCTGTATATTCTACAAGATAGATTGAGTCTCCACTGATAGAAATCCTTAAAGCTTTATCAGGATCGCTATAGTTTCGCCAATCACGGTGAACAGAAAAAATAGTAAAATTAATAGGATCATTAAGATAGTGAGTGTGAATTTTAATTTTCTGATTATTTAATTCTCCTTCCCAATAAATCTGGCCGGCTGACATATAACTATTAATAGGAATAATTTTTGGGGGCTCAGCTGACAGCTCTAGAATTAAAGATTCAGTTGCGGTATTAATCGGAGCAGGAGGATTGTAGGTGAAATGTATATGCCTTGTGTCCCTTACTCTATCTGAATCACTCGGTGGTGAAGATTCTACTCCAAGAGTTATTTTACCGGAAGATTGAATGCCGATAGTTTGGGTCTTTGAATGATCGCTTTTAAGCTCTAGAGAAACTTTTCCAAAATTAGCAGTTTCTCCGGTCAAACGGCTGAAAACTACTTCCTGGCCGCCGATTAGATTGATATTATAAATCTCAACTGATTCTGGTATTTTGTGAACTTCATCACTGCTTGTATTTCTTAAGGGATCGCTATAATTTACGCTGTTGAAAAGCTTAAAAAGAATGTACTGTCGAGGGTCAACAATGTCATCAAAATAAACTCCATATTGGCTAGCACCTTCTGAAGCCAAGGTCTTGCTTTGCGCTAATCTTAATATATTGATGATTTTTTCTGTTGAATCAGATAATACTTCCTCTCCTTGGAAAGAACGGAAAGATTGAATGGTAATACCAATTATAATTAACAAAATTGAAATTACTACCAATAGCTCAATTAATGTAAGACCTTGTTCTTTTCCCATTTTATTGAACTGTGCCTAACATTGAATACATTGGCTGGAACATTGAAACAGCAAAAAAACCGACAACTCCACCAATTAAAAGCATCAACAATGGCTCAATGATTGAAGATAAGTTCTTGGTAGCATTAGTTATTTCTTCTTCAAAAAAATCAGCTAATTTTAATAGAATCCCCGAAGTTTCTCCTGTTTCCTCCCCTACCTGAATCATTTGTATGACCAAAGAAGAGAAAAGCTTTTCATAGGGTTTTAACGCTTCGGATAGCTTTATTCCTTTTTTTACTTTTTCAACCGAATCAACGATTGCGTTTTTGAAATAAACATTCCCTAAAGTTCCGGCAAGTATATCAAGAGCTTCAATAATCGGTACCCCCGCCACAATAAGGGAACTCAAGGTTCTGACCGTATGGGCAGAATAAGTTTTTTTAATAAGAGGGGAGATAATCGGAAACTTTAAAGAGACATTATCAAAAAACCTTTTCCCAGAACTTGTTTTTGAAGCTTGCTTGATTAAAAATACAAAACCTGTGACAATCAGAACGACTACATACCACTTGGTTGCCAAAAAATTCGACAGGGCAATTATAAATTTTGTAGTGGCTGGGAGCTCAAGATTCAAGTCTGCAAAAGTTTCGGCTAGTCTCGGAATGACTATTACAAGCATTAAAATACCAACCCCTATCATGGCGCAGATTATCACAATCGGATAAACCAAAGCTCCGGTAACTTTTGACTTCAATTCATGCTCTCTTTCCATCTGACGGGTTAAAACCTTTAAACCTTCCTCTAGGGTTCCTGATTCTTCCCCGACTTTTATTATGCTGACAAAAAATTTATTAAAAATTTCAGGATGTTTTCCTAAGGATTCCCCGAAGCTTTTTCCTTTATTCACCTCGCTCTCTGTTTCTAATAAAGCGTCTCTCATTTTTTTGCTTTTTACCTGGTTAGATAAAATAGTCAAAGCTCTGGGCAAAGAGATGCCTGCAGCAATCATTATCTGAAGATTTCTGGTAAAAAGCATTTTTTCAGTTAAGGAAACCCCTCGAGAAAAAGAAAACGAGAAAGAAAATTTCTTTTTCTCCGGTTCGTCTAAGGTGGCGGAAGTTAAAAGATATCCTTCCTGGCGTAGAATCCTTGCTAATTGATGTTCATCCGGCGCTTCCAAAAACCCGGATTTTGCTTCACCTTTTAAAGATTTAGCTATGTATAAATATTTTGGCAAAAAAGTTTTAAGGTTTTAAAAGTAGGAATCGTAGACAAGGTGACGATTTGTACCTTTTCTACTTTTTGCACTTTTTCTACTTTTAAACCTATTCAGTTATTACTCTCAATACTTCCTCTATGGAGGTTATGCCCTGGGCGGCTTTTACGAAACCATCCTCAACCATTGTCCTCATTCCTTCCTGCTTGGCTTGGGCATGGATTTGATCAGAAGTCGCTTGTTTAACTATCAATTCTTTTATTGATTCAGTAACAGGCAAGACCTCGTAAATCCCTATTCTTCCTTTATAGCCATCGGGCGATTCCTTAGAGGGTTTGGGCCGATAAAACTTGATATTTTTTATAGTATCATTTGGTTTGGCTAACCTTTCGTCTTTTAAAATTTTTAAAATTTTCTTCAGGTCGCAATATTTTTCAAAATTTTTGATTTCCGGATCCGACAAATAAAACTCTTCTTTTTCCGGACACAGCTTTCTTACTAATCTTTGGGCTAAAATTATATTCAGAGTGGAAGAAATCAGGAACGGCTCAACTTTCATATCGATTAACCTTGGGTTGGCTCCGGCAGCATCAGTTGTATGCAATGTTGAGAGAACAAGATGTCCGGTTAGGGCGGCATTAACGGCCAAAGCAGCGGTTTCATTATCTCTGATTTCACCGACCATAATTACATCAGGGTCCTGTCTGACTAAAGACCTAAGGCCGGAAGCAAAGGTTAGCCCGATTTTGGGATTAACCTGGGTTTGATTAATTCTCCTCATCCTGTACTCAACCGGGTCTTCAATAGTGGAAATATTGACTCCCGGCGTATTTAAAATTTCCATCATGGCATATAAAGTAGTTGTTTTCCCCGAACCGGTTGGGCCGCAAAGTAAAACCATACCAACCGGCCTCCGTAAATTTGCCTGGACTTTCTCCAAAGATTCTCCTGTCAAACCCAATGCTTCAAGGGTGAAAGCTTTGGATGTTTCCGGCAATAGCCTCATCACAATTTTTTCTCCGTCAAAGACCGGTAAAGTGGAAACTCTGATTGAATAACGGTAATCTTCTGTTTCCACTTTAAATCTTCCATCCTGAGGGAGCCTGTGTTCGTCGAGTTTTAGGTTTGACAAAACTTTAATTCTGGCAACAATACCCGAGCTGACCTGCCGCGGCAGAGTCATGGCATCTCTTAAAATGCCGTCAATCCTATAACGGACAATTACTTCTTTTTCCAAAGGCTCAATATGGATATCAGATGCTCTTTGTAAGATTGCATGCTTCAGCAAAGTGTCAACAATTTTGATTATCGGCAGCTCCTCGGCCGCTTTTTTCAAATCCTCATGTTCTTCAATCATTTCTTCTTCCCTGATGGGCCTTAGAATACCAGCTTCTTTTCTTATAATATCTCCAAATTCGGCTTCAAGAGTTTTTTGATATTGGCGCAAAACGTTTTTTATTGATTCCGGGGTGGTTAGTCTCGGCAAAATCCTTAAACTTGAAGTTTTCTTCAAAAACTCAATAGTTCTTATATCTTCCGGATCAAGCATAGCCACTTCTAAATTTTCCCCTTTTTTCCTGAAAGCAACTATATTATTTGACCTGGCAACCGGCTCCGGGATTATTTTCAAAATTTGAGGAGAAATCATTTCTTTTTCCAAGTTCACGAAAGGAATTCCCAAAATATAAGCCTCGAGTTTTATCATCTCTTCCTGGGTTATTAATCCCTCTGAAACTAAAACGTCGCCGACTTTTTGGTTAGTCTTTTCCGCTTTTTTATGAGCGTCGTCAAATTGCTGTTCGCCCACTAACCCTGTATCTAATAGAAAGGCTTTTAATTGTTGAGGCTCAACTCTCATATTGTTTTTATTTATAAAAACAATAGACAGCGAGCAATGATCAGCGAACAATATTGTCCATTGTTCTTTGCTCGTTGCATATTGTCTGATTATTTCAGACTTCTCCTAATGCTTTTTTTATTTTTTCCAAAACTTCTTCCAAGCCATATTGAGCTTTAATCAAATAGGCATTAGCTCCCAGCTCTAAGGCTTTGCCGACATTTTCCATGTCTTCCAAGTTCGTCAAAACAATAACCGGGATCTCTTTAGTTTCTTTTTCTTCTTTCAGTTTTTTTAAAACTTCAAAGCCGTGAATTTTGGGCAATATAAGATCAAGCAAGATCAAATCCGGTTTTTCTTCTTTGGCGAGCCTTAATCCTGTTTCGCCATCAAGGGCTGAAGTTATTTCGTATCCCTTATCTCTTAAAATCGTACCAAAGGCTTTTTGAAGAGCAGTTTCGTCTTCTATAAATAATATTTTTTTGCTCATATCGCGAATTTTCACAAATATACCACGAATAACACGAATAAAAATTAGTGAAATTTGTGGTAAATTCGTGCGTATTAGTGAATAGGAAGAGTGAACCAAAAAGTTGTTCCCTTCCCCTCTTCAGAATTAAATCCTATTTTCCCTCCCAATTTGGTTATGATTGATTTAGTGATAAATAATCCCAGTCCGCTCCCATAAGGCTGTATTTCTTTAACGTTTATGGAACGGAAGAATTTCTGGAAAATATATTTTTGATCATCTTTAGGAATACCTAATCCATTGTCCCTAATTTTAAAATGGGCGCTTTTTTCTTTTTTAATAATGGAAATTTCAATAGTTCCTTTTTTCCCATTTTTGGGCTTAGTATACCGAATAGCATTATCTATAAGACTTTCGATTACAATCTTTATCTGACTGGCAACTGTCGAAATTTGAGGTAACTTTTCGTCAGTTTTAACTTGAAGGTCAATATTTGAAGCTTGAGTAAAGGGCTGGAACTTAAAGACCAAATCTTTTGTTATTGCCTCCAAAGACACCAGCTCTTTATTTTTGAACTGGGAGCCGTCTTCAACTTTTGTTACTGTAATCAAATCTTTTATCAGCTCTCCCATTCTGCTATTATTCTCTTTTAAAATTTTTAAATATTCCAGCTGCTTTTCGTCAACTTTCCCGAATTGTCCTGATATTAGAGCTTCAATTGCCCAGCTCAAACTGGTTAAGGGAGATCTAAGCTGATGAGTGACAATGCTTACGAACTCGCTTTTTAACCTGTTGGCTTCAGCTGTTTTTTCAAAAAACTGGGTAATAATAAAAGTTATTATAAATAAGGCGGCGGTTAAAAATAGAACAACCAAAGCTATAACTTGAGGGTCGCTTATAAAATGAAGTCCTACACCATAAACAGTGAAAATTATTCCCGCCATCACAAAGCCCATAATCACAAAAAAGAAATGAGGACACTGCCACAAAGAAAGATTATATTTTTTGCACTGAGCGGAAATATTTAGGTCTTCAAGCCTGGTCTTTAGCGTCATTGAATTAATTATACCATAAAATAAGCCCCATTAGAAAAAGAATGGCGGGCTACGTTATTAAAAAACTATTATGTGACTTCGTCTTTCATCTTGAGATGTCTCAATTTCTAACGGGGTAAATCTTCAAGAGAATAATTTTGGAAAGATTGATTACTTAAGATTAAAATGTTATACCCAATGATAGAGAAACTAACGGGGCGTGGTGTAACAGAAACATATCCGCTTTGGGAGCGGACGACTCTGGGTGCAAGTCCCAGCGCCCCGACTGAACGAAGTAAAGGAGGTGGTGAAGTAAGAAAACTGCTTTTCTTGCGCTGGGAATTGAAGCCCGGAGCGATGCGCGAGTTTTTCGCCAGAAGCCGAAAAAGGCGAGCGCCGCGAGGGCGGGCCTGAAGAAAATTTCCGTCAGGAAATTTATCGAAAGGAAGTCCCAGCGCCCCGAATAGTGAAAATGCGAAACGTAATAAATCTACAAGACTTAAACGTTTCAGCAACGTAAAATTTCGGATAAATTTGTACGTTGCGGGGGTAATTCAATGGTAGAATGCTTGCTTTCCAAGCAAGACGTTGCGGGTTCGAATCCCGTCTCCCGCTCATTTTTCTTTGGAAAAATGAGCGAGGCTCGCTCGCTAAAAGGCAGAGCGGCCCGCTCACCTTATGTACTATATTTATATTCTCAAAAGCGAAGAAGATAATAAAACTTACGTTGGTTATACTAATAACTTAGAACAACGATTAAAACAGCATAATGCCGGTCAGGTTGCTGCAACGAAACATAGAAGACCATTAAAATTAATGCTTTATGAAGAGTTTGAGATTATGACAGAAGCTAAAAAAAGAGAAAAATATTGGAAAAGTGGTGCAGGAAGACGAAAATTAAAACTATATTTTAAAGAAGGATTTCCGCCTATTCAGAACGCTGAATAGGCGAAGCTCGTTCAAAATCTATTTTGAGCGGCGATCCCCGTCTCCCGCTCAGCTTTGCTGAGCGGGGCTCGCCCGTCACGAGGCGGCCCGCTCACAACAAAACAGGCGATTATCGCCTGTTTTGTTTCTTATTTGTAATTCGTAGGGTTTTATCTTGCGTACTCAGTCACCCGGTTTTCCCTGATAACATTAACTTTTATTTCTCCGGGGTATTTTAATTCTTCTTCAATTTTATTAGCTACT
>Ga0315293_10004157_pt1 | contig 13816 bp, 15 predicted proteins | sample YL17G13_20_MG_FD_203071 | JGI IMG/M metagenome (GOLD analysis project Ga0315293, IMG submission 203071) | Sediment microbial communities from Yellowstone Lake, YNP, Wyoming, USA - YL17G13_20 | ecosystem: Environmental > Aquatic > Freshwater > Lake > Sediment | place: USA: Wyoming | collected... | reverse complement strand
AGGAACGGATAATCAAGCCCATCCTGGTCGGAAAGACCCAGGAGATAGGGGATGCTGCAAAAAGGCTTGGAATCGGATTGAGCGGCTTTGAAATAATCGAGCCTTCGAAAAGCAGGAAGCTCGAAAAATACGCGGCCTTATACTCGAAGATCTCTGGCATGCCGACGCGCACTGCCATGCTGATTGCCCAGCAGCCTCTTTTCTATTCTGCTCTTGCACTGAAAGCCAATGATGCGGACGGGATGATCGGAGGAGCGGTCTATACTTCAGCAGAATTTGAGACAGTGTGCATGGCTGTGATAGGCCTGAGAAAAGGGATCACCATCCCGTCAAGCTTCTTCATCATGGAAATCCCGGGCTATGCTGGGGGCGAGAACGGAGTACTTCTATATGCTGACGCATCAGTAAGCCCGAACCCCATGCCGAACTGCCTTGCGAACATCGCCATGACAACTGGGCAGACCGCGAAAAACCTGCTCGGATGGAAGCCAAGGATCGCCATGCTGTCATTCTCGACCAAAGGAAGCGCCCAGCACCCTGATGTGAACAAGGTCATCGAGGCAACCGAGATCGCGAAGAAGATGGCAAAGGGGAGCGGGATCGAGATCGATGGCGAACTGCAGGCTGACACAGCGCTGGTGACATCAACTGCGAAGAAGAAAATCAAGGGCGATATAGGGAAAGTAGCAGGAAAGGCCAATGTCCTGATTTTCCCGGACCTTGATGCAGGCAATATTGCTTACAAGCTTACCCAGATACTTGCTGGCGCGAAAGCGTACGGCCCAATCCTGCAGGGATTCAGCAAGCCTTTGAGCGACCTTTCAAGAGGCGCAAAAATGGAGGATATTTTCGGTGCAATAACAATAATTGCAGTTATGGCAAAGAATTCGAAGAAAAAGGATAAAGAAAGAAAGGAAGAGGCTATTTCTTCTCTTTCATCTTCTGCTTTATGTAAGCCACTGCCTGCGCAATAGTCTTGTTCTGGCTGTTTTCCCTGGCGTTTGTGGTGATTTTGAACTCGCCTTCAACTGCTGCGATCAGGGCAACCATTGTAAGCGACCGAGCACCAAGGTCTTCAACAAACCGGGTAGAGCCGGTCAGCTTCTTGGGATCTGCCTTGAAGACATCCGCAACAATGGCATAGAGCTTCTTCTCAACATCGTCCATTCCTTTTCACCGTCTATTTTTTTGCATAGAAGACCACGATGCTCTTTGTCCCGACTTTTTCCACCTTTGCAGTCGCATCAACAGGCAGCTTCATGTTACCTTTCCATGGGTCGTCAAGGTCAACTCCTTTGACCATGGTGTAGAAAACAGGGCCTTCCTTCATCTTCACTAGCCCAAATGCGTACGGGGCAACTGCCTGGAATTCGCCTCCAGGGTAGTTCAGCACGCTGTACACATTGATCTTCCCTTCTCCGCTCATCTGCACCCATGAGAGGTCAGGGTTGCCGCATTTGTTGCAGGTCCCCTTGGGCGGAAACGAGTGGGTCGAACACTTCGGGCACTTCAGGCCCATCAGCTTGCCATTCTTCAGGTTGTCATAATATGTCTTAACAATAAGTTCAGCCATCCATATCACCTCCTCTTAAGAATCGAAACAGCTGCATGGAACAGTGCTCCCTCATTTTGCATTCCTGCAAGCTTCACGTCGTTCGCCATCTGCCTCTTGCCAGCCTCTCCGCGCATCTGCTTCACGATCTCGTAAAGCTCTGCTCCGGCTGAAGCACTCCATGCGTGGCCGAATGCGTGCCTTCCACCAGTAACATTCATCGGCTTGTCCCCGGTGTAAAGCGTCCTCTCCTTGAGGATTGCCCCTGCAGCTTCACCGCGCTTGAAGTAGCCGCCAGTTTCAGCTGATTCGAGCTCTGCCATTGTCGCGCTGCAACTGTGTGTGGTCAGGTAATCAAGGTCCTTGCCCTGCACTCCGGCCATCTTGTACGCTTCTGCATAAGCGAGCTTGTGGCTGGTGTATTCAAGCGGGTCCTCAAAGAACGGTGTGTTCGTGGTGGACCAGCCCCAGCCGATGACGTCAATCGGCTTCTTGTCTGTCATCTTTGCAGCGAGTTTCGGGTGGCACACAATGTAGGCTGACGCGCCGTCGCATGTATTCAAAAAGCTCTTTGCACGGACAGGCCATGCACCGTATGGATTAGTCTTCTTCCAGTACTCGAATGGGTCTTTGTAACCTGCTTTCCTTGCCTCTTCCTCGTAAGTCTCTTTCATCAGGGATTTCGGGTTGAGCGATGCGTGGAGCCGATCGTTCCTCCTGATCATGTATTCGACACGGTCCATCTCCTCGAGCGAGAGTTTGTAGCGCCTGCCGTACTCGATCATCTGCCAGGGGCCGTAATATGCGAACCCGCTTGCCGCTCCATAGTTATCATAAATCGTATCCCCGCCATACATGGTCCAATAAAACATCTTGCCAATGTCGAGTGGCTCGCGTTCCAGCGGCGTACTGGCAACCGTTTCTGCACTCTCTTTCGGTTGCGAGTCAAGAATCTCACCTGCCGTGACCAGAATGCAGTCGTATTTTCCTGACATGACTGACATGGCAGCCAGGCCAAGCCCTGTATTGGTAGTGGAGCAGGCGGTCGCAAAGTTAATTGAAGGCTTTCCCTGCAACCCGAGCCAGTCGCATGTCTGGGAGTTTTCGCTGAGCTGGTGGACTGATTGTGGAAGATAATTGCCTATGTAAAAAGCGTCAATATCTTTCACCGCGTTTATGCCCGCGTCCGCGATCGCTTCCTTGCAGGCAGTCATGTATAATTCCTGCAACGTCATTCCCTTGATTTCCGGAGTTGACAGCACGTTTCCAAACGTGGTGCAGCCAACACCAATTATTGATGCTACCGGTTTACCGGCCATCTAAACACCTCCAATGGCTACTCCAATAGAACATTATTAAATATTCTGATGCGCGGTGGTCTCACCAGATTCCAGGTACCAGCCTATATCTAACTTTTTTCGTGTATTCCAAGTACCCATCTAACTCTTTCTGCAATGTCATATCTTCCATATAAGTCCGGCCTACGAGAAGTAATGCAAGTATGGCTGCCGGGATTAGCGAAACAGCAGAACCAAGCACAAGGCAGGAAGAGGAATACATCAAAATAAATCCAACATAGCCAGGATGGCGCACATAAGCGTACGGCCCGCCAGTCATAACCTTATGGCCTTTCACTATTGTGACAGTCGTCTCAAAGAACTTGTTTGCGATCATGGCCCAGGCAATGATGACTGAAGCTATCACGTAGAGCACAAAACCCAAAACCAAAAACTCAGGACCAAGATTCGACCATCCAAATCTGCCGAGGTCCAATCCTGCAACAGCATGAATTGTCAAAACGGATATGGTGTACCCAACAGCGAAAACAATGTCCCAGGTTTTCACCCCTGGCTTAACCTCGCTGCGTTCGCGCATTATTTCAGGAGCATATTTAGAGAATATCACGAAGTTGCTCAGCAGCTGGACAAGAGTGAGGCCGTATAAGAGCCATGCGCGCGGGATATCAAGCCGCCCGGCGCAAGCGAAAAACGCCACCATCATGAGCAAAAGGCCGAAAAGGACCTGAAAAGCGCGTTTGATAGTTTTTTTGTCCATCTCACCACGCTATGAATCTAGATAAGATAATTATAAAGTCAATTGCGATACGTATAAATACGTATAGTATGAAAAGTATGATATGGCGGAAGTAATGAAGGGGAAGCATTTCTACGGGGCGGTAGCAGTGGGTGAGCGGGGCCAGATAGTCATCCCAAAGGAAGCAAGGGACGATTTTGGTATAGAGCAGGGAGACAAGCTCGTTGTCATGGGAAGCACTGGAAGGGGAATAATCCTGATGAAATCGGACAAGATAAAGGCATTTGCTGAAAGAATACTCAAAAGCCTCTGACGGTAATTATATGGGAGAAGAGTACGCGATAAAGTGCGACAGGTTCACGAGAAAATTCGGCAAACTTACGGCAGTGGATGGCATAGACCTAAGGATAAAAAAAGGCGAGCTTTTTGGATTCCTCGGCCCTAACGGGGCTGGAAAGACGACAACAATCAAGATGCTGACCACGCTCCTGACTCCAACAGAAGGGGAGGCGATGGTGGCTGGCTTTGACATAAAAACCGATGCAGCCCTTGTCCGGAGCAAGATAGGTGTTGTTCCCCAAGAATTCGCACTCTTCAAGGAACTCACCGCAATGGAGAACCTTTGGTACATTGGCGAGCTCTTTGGCATGAAAAAGGAAGAGCTCGAAAGGAAGAGCGAGGAGCTGCTGAAAATCGTCGGCCTGTACCTCAAAAAGGATATATTAACAGAGAGTTTCTCAGGAGGCATGAAGCAGCGGCTTTCAGTTGCAGCAGGGCTTTTACACACGCCAGAGATTCTTTTCCTTGACGAGCCCACAACCGGGCTTGATCCGCAAAGCAGGATTGCGATAAGGGAGCTCACCCAGAAGCTCAACGCTACTGGGATAACCATTGTTTATACCACACATGACATGGAGGAAGCAGACAAGCTCTGCAAAAGAATCGCGATAATGGATTATGGAAAGATAAAGGCAGAGGGATCCCCGCACGAGCTGAAGGAGAAGTATGGTGGAGGCCACAGGATAGAGCTTGAGCTCGGCCCGCATGATGAGCAACTACTGGAAGAGCTGAAAACAGTAGCGAATGCGAACGAGATTTCAAAAGAGAACGGCCGTGTAGTAGTGCACGTGACGAGCGTTGGGGGCGGGCTGGTACATACTATATCGAGTTTCCTTGCTAAGAAAAAGGTCAAAGTAAAGGAAATGGACATAACCGAGCCATCTCTGGAAGAGGTCTTCATCAATGTCACGAGCAAACAGGTGAGGGACTAGATGGCGAACAACAATTCAGTGGAAAAGCTACTCGACTTCAGGAAAATCTACGCCATAGTGAAAAAAAACTGGATGGTGCTAAGCTCTGACCCGCTAAGGTTAAGGGTACTGTTCATCTTCCCATTGGTGATGATCCTCCTTTTCGGATTCACAGCAGGCAAAACCCCGAAGCACATACCTGCCGCAATCGCGGATTATGATAAATCCGAATATTCCAGGATCATCCAGACCCAGCTTTACTCGAATGAACTGTTTTCCATATCTAGGCTTGTCGGCAGCCAGGATGAGGGGAAAAAACTGATCGAATCAGGGGAAGTGAAGATCCTGTTCGTTATTCCGCCAGGATTCGGAGAGGATATAGATGCAGGCAGGACTCCGGCCATTTCAGTAATAATCGACGAATCTGACCCCTCCATCGCCCAGGTCACGCGCGCATTTACCAGGGTTTTCATACAGGGGGTTTCAAACCAGATTAACGCGCAAAGAGTTGCAATACTGTCGCAAAGCGCACGTGGGTTCAGCCAGTACTTAGCAGATGTACGGACTACTGCTGCAGACGGCCGAAAAAATGATCAGGCGCTTGCGAACGTGTATGCTGGTTTCATTGATGCAAAGTACACTGCATCCCAGACTGATCGCATGGTCGCTCAGACCACTTCAAAGATGCGGAACAACCTTGGCATGATATTCGACCCAAACGATATAGTGGATGATTATGAGCAAAACGCATCCACAAGGAGCGCAACTTATGCGCTTTTGACTGCGAGCGATGCCCAGCAGCAAACGCTTGCGCAGATGGCAACGTACCGCGGTTTCGCTGCAGCCGGAAACCAGATGGCGCGTGATGCAGCAACCATGTACTTATCTTCCAGGGAGCTTTATCTTTCCAGCCTCGAGCAGGGCAGGCAGATCGCGATATCCGCGAGAATTATCGACTCAGCAAGCATGAAGGCAAAGGACCTGGCAGATTATGCTGACAGCATTCCTCCAACTGCGATTTCACTTAATGAGATAGAGCCATATGGAAGCGGTAGGCCTGGACTTGATTTCCTGATACCGAGCATACTCGCACTCATTGTTTTCCAGGGTGCAGTTATGGGCATGGGCCGGGCAATTGCAGGTGAGAGGCAGGATGGTTCGCTAACCAGGGTCTTCCTTACTCCGACTTCGAACATCACCATAATCGCAGGAACGCTCCTTTTTTACATGCTGTTCGAGACTTTGCGTTCCAGCCTGGTGGTATTCGCTGCAGTGATAATATTCGGCGTTACGATAAAAGGATCGCTTCTCTCGATTCTGTTCCTCATTACAATATACGCTGCTGGTGCCACAGGGCTTGGCATGGTCCTTTCAGTAATGGCAAGGACGCAGGAGCAGTATATGGCGCTCGCTATGATAATCTCGCTTCCATCAATGTTCCTGGCAGGAGTCTTCCTGCCTGTGGAAACTATGCCACCTGCCTTGCAAGGAGTGACAAAGGTCCTTCCGATTACCTATGCGTCAGATGCGCTAAGAGGAGTGATCATAAAGGGCTTTTCACTAAGCCAGGTGGTTCCGGATATTGTCTTCCTTTGCATATTTGCGCTTGCCACCCTTGTGCTCAGCGTACTTATGTTCAAGCGCGAGCTGCTATGATTTATATTCATTGTTTATGAGGTGTTATGATGAAAAAAATCGGAATGAAGGTTCTTCTGGCCGTCCTGTTTTTGTTTTCCTTTTGTTTCGCGGCCGTTAATCCGCAGCTCCAGCTGTACAACTATTCGCTGAGCAAATTTCCCGCGGCTCCGGGCGATACGCTTACTCTCACGCTCCACATACGAAACATCGAGTTCGCAAATTGCGCTGAGAGGGTGTCTGTTCAGGTTATAACCGCATACCCGCTTTCAGTGCAGGGACTGGACACAAAATACCTTCCTGACCTTTGCCTAAATGACCCTGATTCCAAGGGAACTGTATCTTTCGACCTTCCGGTTGACTCCCTTGCGCAATCAGGCACCTTTCCAATCACGGTGATAACCAACTACGAGCAGAGGTTTGACAAATTTTCCGCAACCAACACCATCAATGCCCGCGTTTCCGGAACGCCGTACATAACCGCATCAGTAACCTCATCAAACCCAACTGACATTTATCCAGGAGACCAGGCATCAATTACAATAACTTTCCAGAACAACGGGACTGGAAGGATTGAGTCCGGACGGATCATTCTGTCCGCTCCAGCTGGCATTGATGTGAAATGGGCTGGGAAAGAACAGGACATCGGACTGATACCTAGCCGTGGAAGCGCTTCGCTTGTATTTACAATCGAGGCCTTGAAGAGCACGAAGCCAGGGAATTATACACTTGTAGCTGATCTGGACTACAATGGGGAGAGCTCCGTAACTGGGACGCAGAAATTTTCTTTCGTCCTACCTGTCAAGGAAAAAGCAGAATTCATTGCCAGCGCAAAAAACGGAACAGTGCTAAATGCTGACGATGACACTGAGGTCTCGCTTGTGCTTAGGAACACGGGCACACAGGAGGCACGGAAACTGAAGGTCAGGATACAGCCCATATTCCCGTTCAGCACTGACGGGACCGTACGCTACATTGACTCGCTTATGCCTGGGGAGGAGAAGGAACTTACGTACATGATCCACGTTGACAAGGACGCGAACGCAGGGCAGCAGATTGCAGGCGTACTTATCGATTACGAGGACCCGCAGGGGAAAAAGTTCAGCAATAGCGAAGACTTTGCCTTAAGCGTAGTTACAAAGACGCTTCTCCAGCAGGCCATTGGTTATTGGTACCTGTTTGCGATCGTACTTTTGCTTATTGTGATTGCGCTGCTCAGGATGGTATACAAGTTAGTGAGCAAGGCATGGAAGGAAGCTGGCGAGAAGAAGTAAATTCAAGTGAACAGCGCAATGAATTAAAGGATAGGATTACTGGATATACGCAATGAAGTCAACTGTTATACTCCTGTTTCTGCTCTTCATCGGCATGTGCTCTGCCAAACTGTACCCTGCGTTTTCAGTGCGGAACTACTATCTTGACGAGGTCCTGGTTACGAAGACCAACCCAAATGAGACCTACTCTTGGTTCAACCCTTACGTTATAAAGATAAAATGGAATGGGAGTTTGCTCGCGGACGAGGTCCATGTTTTTATTTCAGATGATATGCTTAAGCTCAATTACAACTACAACTGGAACAATGACAAATCACGGATAGACTATGTTCTTCTGGATGAAATGATTGAAATGAAAAAGATAAAGTCGACCTGCTTTAAACTGAATGACAGCCTGAGTTATCCCAATAGAATTGCTTCATATGTGAACACAAGGCAACAAGCAGAAATTCTCAAAGCAACTGGGAACAGACTTATCCTGCTCGAACCCGGAGCAAGGAATGCCACCCGCGTATTGATTGATAACCTGCGTCCCGATTACCCATGCATCCATGTGATCGAGCAATCAGATGGATGGATGTTTGCTGAACCATAATTATTTTAATAAATCATTTATGAGGTTAAAGCATGGATGAAAATGAAGCTGAGACCCAAAGAGTCAGGAAATTGAGGGACGCGTTCTTCCGAAGCCATCCGGAATCACCTCTGGATCCTGAAGAAAGGGCCAAGTTTAGTGGTCTCAGATACTTTCCCTATGATCCCAAATACCTGGTTACAGTCCGCTTTGTCCCTTACCCGAATCCTGAAACAGTATCCTTGGCAACGAGCAAGGGCATCGGACAGAAGTATCTTAGGCTCGGTTATTTTGAGTTCGCGATTGATGGGAAAACTTTCCAGCTCCAGGCCTACCGCTCCCCGCACGGCACGCATTCCGAAGGCTATTTCGTGCCGTTCCGGGACTCGACATCCGGGAACGAGAGTTATGTCAACACGCGCTATCTTGAAGTGGAGGAGAAATCGCGCATTGAGGGCGACATGTTCAAGCTTGACTTCAACCTGGCCTATAACCCATATTGCGCGTATACTGATAAGTACGCATGCCCCTTCCCTCCGGCAGAAAACACGCTAAGCATACCGATACGCGCCGGCGAGAAGAAGTACAAAGAATCTTGAAACGCAAGGACGAATGTTTAATATCATCTGTGTGCAAATAGAAGATAATGATGCGCGAGATAACTCCTGAAGAAGCAAGGCCTATTTGGGACAAATTCGTTCCTGAAAAAGAGATCTGGACAGATGACTGGGACATACGAATGGCCCTTTGCAAGGAATTCAACTGGAAGCCGCTTATCCTCTATGACGGAAAGAACTTTTTTCCGCTCCAGTACGAGCCGGAGAATGACTGCCATTCAATCATAGGAGGGGACGCGGCTGAGAAAAATTACCTGACTTTCGATCCTGAGTTCATGAAAACGACAAGTGAGATTCCGGATAATGTCTATTTCGACTTTCTTGAGAAAAAGTTTGAAGGATGCATTGAAGGGCTTTGCCCCAGGTTCTTCATTGACCTGAAAGGAATAGACAACATTGAAGACTACATCAAACGCTTCACAAGCAAGCACAGGAATAAATTCAGGAGGGCGCTCAAGGAGTTCGGAGATTACGAGTTCATAAAGCAGGGGACGCTTGATGAAGTTGCGGATTTGAACAAGAGGACGTTTGCAGGGGAATCTGATTTCGTAACTGAGAATAGGGCTGCATACGAAATCCTTGACCAGGATCCGCGCACAGAATACTGGTCCGTAATAAAGGATGGAAAGGCTGCGCTTGTAACCCAATATTTTTTCATTGGCAGTACGATGTCTGTTTGCATTTGGGGAGTAAGGGAAGGATACGACGATACGATTAAGGTGGCTATGGCTGAGGCGATAAAACTTGCCAAAAGCAGGGGCTGCACGAAAATTGATTATGCTACTACATATTCAGGATGGAAATTCCTCTACCGCCTTGATACTGAGCCGCTTTGGAGATACAAGCGGGGGAAAATCCCTGATTCTGTGGACACGCCCGGATATGAGATCCCGCCAGAAGAAAGAATAAGGCTCAGGGAAGAAGGAAGGCTGTGAGCTGGAAACAGCCGCCTATTATCTTTATATCCCTTATCCACACTTATTTTCCCCATGGGAATGAGCAAAAAAGATCTTTCGAGGAAGAAAGCTAATATCAAGACGAAAATTGAAGAGCTTGAAGCAAAGGCAAGGATGGACCCGCTGAAGAAGAACAAGGCGCTCCATGACGAATTGGACCAGCTGAGGAAGAAGCTCGCTGAAGCGGACTGACAACCTTATCGCATTCAGCAGTACGCCCCAAGTTTCAATTCCTCTTTCTCCTTCTTTATCCCTTTGACCAGCTCTGCCAGGCTTTGATTCAGGAGCTGGATATATTTTTCGCAATCAACAATCTGCAGCGAAGCCAGCGCAAGAGGCCTGGGTCCCCGAGTCGTGTAAACAAACGTGGCGACCATTTCATTGTTTGGCATTTGCCTGAATGCGAGCACATGGGCTGCATTAACCGAATAATCGTCCGGATCCTTGCGCACTGATTTTGTTATTGCAAAGGATTCCAAAGGGATCTTTTTCCTGAGAATCTTTTCCTCGAACTCCGAGCGCACTGATTCTGCAATCCTCAGCCCTGCATCCAGCCCTTCTTCTGAAAGCAGCAGTGGGATCACTATCCCCTGGAAATCCTTTATGAACTCGGGGCTGTCAGAATGCCTGATCGCGATTCCCCTTGCCTCAATCTCCTTATCAGGATCAATGCCATAGTACTTGTTCGCAACTCCTGAACCATCATCAGCGCATGGGAATGCGATCTTCCTGAAGATGCAATCGAATTCGAGTGTGATGCCTATCTCTTTGCTGACCGCGTTCACGAACTCCTGGTATTCCTGTTCAGTCCCGCCTTTCACGAAAACGCTGTCTACAATCCCATATATTACCTCAAGGCCCATCTGCTCAGCGATCTCCTTTGTTCTAGTGAGGATGTGCCTTCCATAGAGCATCACGCATTCCTTGCACTCGACATTCGAGAATATGAAGTTCTTGAATCCGAGGTAGCCAAAACACGTAACCAGAATATTCTTCAGTGCTTTTTGCCGCAGGTTGTACTCTTCCTTCAAAGCAGGATCTTTCTCTAGCTTCATCAGCTTTTTCAGCGCAAGCCTCCGCTCGAGAACAGCGCGTATGCCTTCAGGGATAACGCCCTGCCTGGCCTTGCATATCCTCCAGCCGGATTCTGGAACTTCATGAAAATCATTGCACGAACAATCCATCATCTCAGGGCTGATGTTGTAACTCACTATGATGGAAGGGTACATGCTCGCGAAATCGCATTTTGCGACTTGCACATAAATCCCGGGCTCTGGATAAAAGATGATGCCGCCCTTGTCCATTGCTCGTAAAAGTGCGAGGCTCTTCGGACGTTCCATCTCTTTCTTGAACTCAGGTATGACATGTCCCCTGCGCCTTGCAGCCTTGATGTGCAGATAGGTGTTCAGCCGACCGGGAGAAACGCTTAGAACATCTTCTGGGCTCGCTCCGGTCATCATGCACAGCTCGATCATGCGCAGCAGTCTTTTCCTTCCGAGAGAAAGAATGGCTTCAGCGCTGGAAAGCTGATCAATCCCATCAGGATAGATATCATGGGAAATGTCATCCATGATGCGGATGTGGATGCAACCAAGATCAGCCATCATTGTCTTTGGAATACCTGCGTTCCATGAGAATACGCAATCCACCTGATTAGACTGGATGAACCCGCACAAATCGCGTAAGCTGCGAATATCGGATTTTGCACCTTGGCTGTCAATGATTGAATTATTGTACAAGGCAGCGCAGTTGAACAAAGGGATTCCTTTCTCTTCTTTGCATACAGCCCGAACCAGCCTTCCTTGCGCAAATTCTATTTCATGCAAATGGAAGAAGCGCATACCTTTGTCAAGCGCATACCTAAGATAGTGCGGCAAAGAGGTCTCAGCAAGCTCTATTACTCCAGGCACTTTTCCCATGTCTTTGCAAACCTTGTCGAAGTCAGGAATTCCTGAACAAGTAATTTTCACCAGCGGAGATGGCACAGAATCTCTGATCGAAGCAAGCTTGTGCTCGATATGCGCGCTTATCACTTTTGGGTGCTGTTGCATGATGTGCGCAACTTCTTCATGATTGCCAGAACAAAGCGCGTAGAAATAGGGAAAATAAGAATCCACGAGCGAGATTCTTTCTCCTGATTCTGATTGAAAGCGTAAGGCCGCAGTACTGCCAGAAACATGCAATCCAGTCAGCCATGCGATCATCCAAGCCAGCTCCGCAAAGTGCGCTGAAGGCCTGAGGAAAACCTGAATGAGGAGTCTGGAAGCATTGGATGCTTGATAAGATCGGCTTCCAGGCTACGGTTGCCCCTGAATTCTATTATCACTGAAGAGAGTTCTCCGATGTAGGGATGGATCGGCTGCGAGGAATGGTCAAGCACCAGGCCATGGCAGCGGTTGATCATACATATGCGCATGAAACGGCTCGCAGCATAAGCAAGGAATTTGCTGCCTACAACTTTTTTCTGCTTTCCTTCGTACAGTTCGGAAACCGAGTCAAGCACAGCGAGCCCTAATCCCTGGCTGAAATCACGCAACCCTGCCCAATTTTCCTTGCTCTCCACGCTATCCTTGCTGAACGCACGCACGAAATGTAAATCCTGGCAAAGACCGGAATAATCCGCGCCAGCGCGTTTTGCGAGCCGCATGAGCATGTCCGCATCAATGGTCCAGTAGCGCTTGTGATAGTCCACCCAGTGGAAGTAGAGGATTTTCTTTCCAGCACAATGGTTGCGCACGATTATGTCAGCTGCAAGAAAGGAAAGAAGGTTAGGGTCAGGGGCCCGCAGGGTAATTATTCCAGGAGGGATTCGCAAAAGATAATCAAGTCCTGGAAGGCCGCTTCTCATTACCTGTTCTCCGTTTGAGATCATCCAGCTCACCCTTGAGATTTGTGATAAGCGCAAGCAGCATCGCCACTCCGATATCTGCCTCGTCAGCTGCATCTATGGCAGTGCGCCTCCCGCGAATAAGCGGAACCATGCTTAAGTACGCTGACTGCTCCTCCCTGCAAAGCATTTTTGAGAAACGCTCCCATGCAGCCAGCCTTGCCTCCAGCCTCTGGCTAATGGACGGAATGCTCCTTCCCATGCTAGCACCTCCCTTATCTATGAAGAAAGCGGAAACTGAGAATTAGTTCTTTTCGGAGGTGGATTTCCGCGGAAGCCACAGAGACTGGATAATAGGGAAACCGGGGCCCAGGCTGGCGATGGGCAATGGTTATTAATCCCTCCAACAGATATATTATGGGGTGGGAGAATGAGAAAATATCTTGTTATTGGCATATTGGCTGTTCTGCTCGCAGTGGCTGCATTGACTTTCGCCCAGACAGAACCTGTCAAAAAATCCTGGACATACCTTGTTTTCATGAACGGGGATAACGACCTGGACAGCTACGGGCAGCTCAACCTGAACCAGATGGCGAAGGGCATGAAGAGCGACGAGAACGTCAATGTTATCGTCCTCTACGACCACTTTGGGGCGCCAGCTGAGCTCCTTCAGGTCAAATCATCCGGAGTCGTCAAACTGGCTGACTATGGAGAACCTGACATGGGTGATAACGAGACGCTTCGGCAGTTCCTTTCCTGGGGTGTGACGGAGTATCCGGCAGACCACTATGTCGTAGTCCTTTGGGACCATGGAGGCGGATGGAAAACCTTATCAGTGGATTTCACGAGTAATTCCCGGATGTCCATTGAAGGGCTTAGGCAGGCCATGGCTTCGGTAACTACGCAGACGGGCAAAAAATTCGACATCACCGTGTTCGATGCATGCCTAATGAGCATGATCGAAGTTGGTGACCAGCTGAAGAATGTGACTGATTACACGGTTTCATCAGAAGCTGCGATAGATGCCGGAGGATTTCCATACGATCTGCTAATCAAACGCCTCGTTGATAACCCCAATCAAACTCCGGCAGAGTATT
>Ga0315293_10004155_pt1 | contig 13819 bp, 14 predicted proteins | sample YL17G13_20_MG_FD_203071 | JGI IMG/M metagenome (GOLD analysis project Ga0315293, IMG submission 203071) | Sediment microbial communities from Yellowstone Lake, YNP, Wyoming, USA - YL17G13_20 | ecosystem: Environmental > Aquatic > Freshwater > Lake > Sediment | place: USA: Wyoming | collected... | reverse complement strand
AGCAAGATTCCGGCTGTGACTGCCGATTGGGCTGTGATCGCAAAGGCCGGTTTTGATCCCGGCCTTGATACCATATGTGATGGGATTTTTAACGCAAAAACATTTATCCGCAATGTGGATAGGAGCAAACCCTATAAGAGATAAAAGAAGTGTTCAATGATTAGGTAGGTAACGGCCGGAGAAGAGAAATTATGTTCAAAACAAAAAGAATTCTTGCTTCAATTATTTTTTTTCTTTTGAATTTTCTTCTTCTCTGTTCAATTGCCTGTCAAAAAGAAAACAGTCGCCCACACATCATTTTTTATCTGTTGGATGCCGGACGGGCGGATTATTTCGGCTGCTATGGTCAAAAAGACAATCTCACTCCTCATATGGATCAGATGGCAAAAAATGGTGTCCTTTTTGCCAGGCATTACGCAAACTCTTTTTATACCAGTGGCTCTTTATCCAACTTATTTACCGGCCGCTATGATTTTTTTGATATTCTGCATCAATTTGACGATAAGTCCCATAAACCATTAACTCCAAAAACCAGAAAAGATGAACTGACTTCCGACTGCGTCCTGCTAACGGATTTGTTGAGAGAGAGCGGCTACCGGACCATCGCTTTAGCGGCCAATCCTTTCCTTACTCCGCAATGCATACTGGGTTCCAGCTTTGATCAATGTATTCAATTTGATCCCCCCAAGAAGCGGTCTGCTGAGCGGGCAGAAGTGATATTTGAAGAGGCTTTAAAAATAATAGAGGCCCAGCAGAAAGAAAATAAGCAGCGGCCGATATTCTTATATATCCACTTAATGGACACTCATGCACCCCATCTCCCGCCGCCATTATTTAACAAATACCGGGAGAATCCGCCTCCCTTTATCCATGATCCGCAGTATTTGAAATTAGCCGGCAGGGCTAAAGGTTCCATGGCTTACATGGATCATTGCTTGGGCCAATTTCATCAAGAATTGAAAAAGGCGCTGAAAGGAAATACCATTGAAATCATCACCGCGGATCATGGTGATTCTTATGGGGAGGCTGGATGTCTATATCACCGGGTGCCCTCTTTTTGTCGCGAGGAGGCCCACCGCATTCCGCTAATAATTAGTGGTATCCCAATGAGCGGAAAAATGAACAAGATTGAGGATTGGACTTCAACAGTAGATATTTTTCCAACCATCCTGGAGATGATTGGTTTAAAAAGCAAAAATAATTTTCTAGTCGATGGTTCCTCACTCACCATGCTTATGCAATCCCCAAAAGGTGACAAAAGAAGTAATGGTGTATTTTTCGTATTAGAAAAGCAATGCGGCTTTAGGAAGGAAGGGAAAACCTACAAGATACAAAATGATAAATTGCAGATCTTGAATGAAGGCCAGGAGCTGTTTGAACCGCCTACCAAACTGAATGATATGATATCTTCATTACCTAAGGAATTCTTGGATCTCAGGATCAAGTACTTAGAAAGACTGGTATTGCGCAACAAAATGAAAAGAACGGGCTATCAAGAAAGAGTCGATGAGACCGCTAAATCAAGGAAAGAGCAATTAAAAAGTCTTGGTTATGTGAAATAGTATAAGTCAAGAAAATATTCTCTTTAATAGCCATGGGAAAATGGGACAATCCCAATTTGACAAAACCCTTAAATATAGAGTATTGACATGTTTCTTGTTAATGTATTTTCATATAGGTGCGACCGATTTTTCATTCTGCATGAAACGCCGCAGATTCATCCAAACCGTCGGCCTGACAGGCGCCGCGATCCTCGCCGCACCGGGGCGGACGATTGCCGGACCTTTCAAACCGGGGGATTTTTCCGGCTCTCAGGTCCCGGTCGACAAGAAGCTCGACCCCGCCTGGGTCCGCTCGCTCCGGGAGCGTGGGACGCCCACGACCTATCTTAAATCGAAGGCCGAACTTCGATACATCGGTATGCCTGTCGGCGGGATATGCGCCGGGACGATGTACCTCGGAGGCGACGGCCGCCTCTGGCTGTGGGACATCTTCAATCGCAACCAGCCGGGCATCGACGCGAGGGTCATCGAGTGGAAAGGGACGATTTCAAAGCGGCCTTCACCGCCGCCGGAAGTTGGGGGACGTTCCGTCAGCGGCACTTGCCGGGATCGATGGAAGCCCGGATCAAGTTGCTCTTTGGGGCGCTGACCTTGAAGACGCTGCAACTTGAATTCTCCGGCAAAACCGGAGAGCGGCCGCCGATCTGTGAATTGAACGGTGGGTCCGTTGCTTGCCATATTTCCCGCTCGGGGGAGACCTTGACGGTGGAATTCCGAGCGCCGGTGATCATCCGGAAGTCGGAAGAGCTAAGGGTCGAGATTTGATCCCGCGTCTTTTCCTTGCGGGTCCGGCCAGCCAATTCCCGACTAAAAAGAGGTCCTTGTGAAAAAGCTTATCGTCGTTTTTTGCCTATGGGCCGGATTGTGCGGGTCTCTTTTTCCCCAGATGCTCCACGCCTCAGCGGCGAGCGAGGAACCCGAACAGACCCGGGAACAACGCATCCAATGGTGGCGCGAGGCCAGGTTCGGGATGTTCATCACCTGGGGGTTGTATTCCATCCCCGCGGGAGTCTGGAAGATGAAAGCCCATCCGGATAACTATGCCGAATGGATCATGTTCGATGAGAAGATCCCCGTGAAGGAATATGCGCTGCTGGCCGGAAAATTCAATCCCGTAAAGTTCGACGCCAAAGCCTGGGTTGCGATCGCCAGGAAAGCGGGCATGAAATACATCGTCCTCACAGCCAAACACCACGACGGATTCAGTATGTTCAAGTCCGACTTGACGGACTTCGACATCGTCGACGCCACTCCGTTCAAACGCGATGTCGCCGGGGAGCTCGCGGAGGCCTGCCGGAAGGCCGGACTCAAATTCGGATGCTATTATTCCGTGGACCGCGATTGGCGCCGGCCCCAGGGCCCCGGGAACGAATACAAACAGACCAACACCTGGGATTTCCCCTCTTCCCAAAGAGAAGATTTCGACAAGTATTTTTGCGACTTCGCGAAACCCCAGGTCGAGGAGCTCCTGGTCAACTACCGGCCGGACATCCTCTGGTTCGACGGTATCGGTATGAAGAGCGACAGCCAGCTTGAAGACCTCGTCCGGATGATCCGGACGCTCGGGCCGGACTGCATCATCAACAGCCGGATCAAGACGTTCCGCTTGCCGCTTCCGCAGCCGTTCCTCTTTTGCGATTACATCTCCCTAGGAGACAACGAGATCGCCGACAGGACGCCGGGGTACGATTGGGAGAATCCGGGGACGCTGAACTCGACCTACGGGTACAGCCGGAACGACAATAACTGGATAGACCCGCGGGAGATCGTCTTCAGGCTCGTCGATATCGTCAGCAAGGGCGGCAATTATCTGCTGAATGTCGGCCCCACGTCCGAAGGCCTCATCCCCCAGCCGAGCATTGATCGGTTGATGGAAGTCGGGACATGGATGGAGACGAACCAGGAAGCCATCTATGGAACTTCGGCTTGGAGGGTCTATGGCGAAGGGCCGCTTTTTGAAAAAGAGGCGGCCAAAACCGAAGGAAAGGGAGCGAAAGCCGCCGGCAGGGCCGCGAATGCGGGTCCGGGGCGAACCCCACTTGAGATGCGATTTACGGCGAAAAATAAAACGGTGTACGCGATCTGCCTGGCCTGGCCCGAAAAGGACATCCTGGTGAGGGCTCTGGGCCAAAAGGGAATGCTCGGCGGGGAAATCTCGGCCGTGAGCATGCTCGGCTCGAAAGAAAAGGTCCAATGGCGTCAGACCGGCGAAGGGCTGTCGCTGACCGTCCCGAGAGACAAGCCCTGTCGATACGCCTTCGTCTATAAGGTCGATCTCAAATGAAAAAACTTCTATGTTTCTCCGAGATCTCGGCCAGGGCCGCGTCGATCCCTAGGGCGGGGCGGTAGGGCCGGTGGGAGGACATGGCCTCGACCACTTCGGCGACGGACAGGATGCGCGACTCCAAGAGGATCTCATGGCCCCGGCGTCCATTCGGATAGCCGGATCCGGGCGTCGAGTTCGCGGATGTGGAAGAACGCAAGGTCAGAAGACGACCTCGAAAGCCATTCGGCGCCTCTTCAGCTCCCCGGCCAGGCGGCGGGTCATGTCCGCGAAGAAGGCATCCGTCATCGCGCGCTCCATCTTGTGCCGCACGAAGAACGTCCGGAACTGGCCGACGTAATTCATCCGGTCGATGAGGATACGGTCCGCCTTGCCGTCCAGGGCGGCGACCAGGGCTTCCGGATCGGCCGGGAGGATGGGGCCTATGAAGGCGTAGGTCTTGAGGCCGGCCGCTTTCAGGACGGCGAGGGCGGCGATGCGCTCGGAAACCGGTGACGCGCCCGGCTCGACGAGCCTGGAAACGCGGTCGTCGTCCGTGGCGATGGTGAACCCGACCTCGATGTCCTTGAACCGGCGGAAGACATCGATGTCCCGCAAAAGCAGGATGGATTTGGACTGGACCGTGGCCGGGAATTCCGCGGCCGCGAGGATCTCGAGGCAGCGGCGCGTCAGCTTGTATCTGGCCTCGAGCGGCTGGTAGGCGTCACAGACGGAGGACAGCCAGACGACGCCCTTTTTCGCCCGGCGGACCTGCTTCTGCAGAAGCTCGGGAGCGTTGACCTTGACGTCCACAAATTGGCCCCACGGCTCCTCATGGCCCGAGTAGCGCCTCATGAACAGTTTGGCATAGCAATAGGCGCAGTCGTGCTGGCATCCCGTGTAGCAATTGACGCAATAGTCGTAGATCTTGGACTTGTTGAGGACGCCCTTGGCCTCGACCTCTTTGACTATCAGCATAAATTTCCCTATTAGGGGTCCGCAGCTGAGACCAATTTATATTATAGCGCTTTATGAGATAGTAATTTGCTTATGAGACTAAAAAACAAGCCTGCCTCTGGCGCGCCGGCGCCCGACCGATAAGAAGGCCCCAAGCGATGCTATTAAGCTACATGACCGCCACATACTCGGCCTGAGCGTGTGGCTTGGGAACAGGCAAACGATCTTTTTTGAGCCCTTTAATATGCAGTTCGATGGCTTCGTGCATATTTCGAGCTGCCAGTTCCTTGGTCTTTCCCGTAGCAACGCACCCCGGCAGGTCTGGAGAATAGGCTGAATAGTTGCCTTCTGCTCTTTCGATGATTACAAGAAATCTATACATGCGGTGTCTCCTTACTTGCGATGAGGCGGCTGGACTTGCGCTTGCTTGAAGATGCTGTTCAGCGTGCCCGGTGCGAGATCATGGCCTAGGGTGCCCGGCAATCGTTACACGCCCAGGTTTTGTGGGGTGCTTAACCTGATGATGGCTACCACTGCTATGCGGCACTTCGTACCACCCCTTCGTTTCTATGAGCTTGATAACATCTCGTATTTTCATGCCGTTGCCCTATCACCAGTAGGTATTATAGGGACTCGTGGCACTGTTAGCAAGAAGGCCAACCGGCTTGTAACACTGGGCATTCATGAAATCAAAGCAGCTCATCGCCTCTGCGAAAAGCTTTTGGGCCGGGCAATCAAGGTCACGAACTTCTTCTTGCCGTCCCTCCCGTCGACGAAGACAAACCGGAATTCGCCGATGGACCCCGGGCCGGGCTGCCAATAGAAGACGCCGTTCCGCGTGTCCAGCGTCGAGCCGATGGGCAAGAGTCGTAGCTTGTTCCCGACGACGAGATAGCCCGACCAGCGGACGGCCCCGGTCAGCTCGACGGAGTCCCGGTTTGAGGAACGCTTCCCGCGCTCCTCACGGCCCTCAGACGGCAGCTCAGCAGGGGAATCGAGCGAGATGACCACGCGCTCGACGTCCTCGATCTCGAAGTTCCTGACCCCCAGCACATCGGGATTCATGACTTCGTAGGTCCCGGCGTCCCGGAACCCGGTCCTGTGGTAGATGGGGCTCAGAACGTCCGCGGGGATTCCAGCTAAATCCACGAGGCTCCCGAGGCATCCCGAAGGAGAAATCGTCTGAACCCGACCGGAGTCCCGAGACTGGAGGCCTTCAGGCGAAGCGATGACGCTTATATCTCTGCGGCGGCTGCCTCTGGGCCGAGGGCGTCATTCAATGTCCATAAAGACCCTCATCATTCTTTTTTTGGGTCGGTGAGAAAATCCACGGCTGGGATCGTCCCTTTAGTATCCGCAATAAAGGAGGACGAACATGCCCGAGAAATATCCTTTCAGCGAGCCACGGCTCCCGTTTCCCACCCGGATGGTCGTCGTCGGGAGCGGAACGATCGAAGTGTACGTCATCCCGGACGATCGGAAGGAAGCCGTCCTGAAAGAGCTTTATCCCTTTCAGCCGATTCCCGCGCTCAACAAAGTCATGGAAGACATCCACGCCGAGAAAAAGTTTAAGGTCAAGGAGTTCCTTGTCACCAGGGAAGATAACATGAATATTCTTGTCAGCCCGTATTATTTTGAGAGTGGAGGTACGGTCATCGATTGGGTCTGAAAGCTCGTCGAAAAATCAGCAAAAATACCTTGACATATTACCATACCTATCGTATGGTTATACGCATGAAGACGACCTTGAATATCGATGACTCCGTTATGACCCTCTTAAAACAAGAAGCGGCCCGCCGAGGAAGCACGATGTCCGAACTGATGGAGTCCGCCCTGCGCCTTTTGCTCCAAGGAGAAAAAAGGCTTCAGGAATTGCCCCCTCTGCCGTCGTTTAAAAGCGACGGCGCCTTTATCGATATCGCTGACCGCGACGCTCTCTATCAGGCCATGGAAGGGCGATAATGTTCGTCGTTGATACGAACATTCTCGTCTACGCGGCCGACGCGGACTCCCCGCTCCATGCCGCCTGCCGGGCGCGCGTCGAGGAGTGGCGGGGACAATCTTCCGCCTGGTATCTGACCTGGGGAATCGCGTATGAGTTCCTCAGGGTGACGACTCACCCTAAAGTTTTCCGTCGTCCCTGGACTGTCGGTCAAGCTTGGACATTCGTCGAAGCGCTCCTTTCGTCTCCCGCCCTCGGCTTTCTAATCCCCACGGAAAGACATCCGACCGTGGCCGCCGAGGTCTTCCTCGGACTCCCGTTTCTCGGAGGAAACCTCCTCTACGACGCGCACACAGCGATCCTGATGCGCGAACATGGAATCCGCCGCATCTACACCCGCGATACCGACTTTCATCGATTTTCGTTTCTCGAACCGGTCGATCCAACGGTTTGATCTCGAGTCCTTACCCTCGGCGACAAGCCGATCCGACCGGTGCTCGCCTTGGAGCGGCTGACGATTCTGGAGCCCGAGGACAAGGTCGGTTATCGCTGGGGCCGGGATGGCGCGGGGCAGGAGACGATGGATTAAATCTTTCGTGACCATGGGGAGTAGGAGTCTATCGTCTTTTTACCGCGGCGGAGGGATTTCTTGTCCCGACATGCTCTTTGAGTGCCGATCTTTGTGGTTTTTCGTGGTTATTGACAGCGCCGCCAGGCAGGCGCTATATTTCCGATATAGTTAGGAGGGTAGATTTCTTATATTTGTCCATGATGACGTTTCTGAAAAAGGAGAGGGCATGCGCAGCAAAGTCGTTGTTCCCGCGGTTATAGCAAGTGCGGCGCTGTTCCTGGCCGCTTCAGGGTACGTCGGCCCCGTGGCTCTTGAAGAAAAGGTCTTTCCCGGAGCTGACGAGAAGACCGTCTCGCAAGCCCATTATTTCACCTGGATCAATAACACCTCCGGCGGCGCCACTGAGAAGCATACCATGATCAATCTGGATTTTTTCAAGTGGCTGCTGGATGAATACGGGATGAAACTGGATATTTACGCCTTCGACGCGGACATCCTCGATGGGGAGGGGGGATACCACACGATGAGGTCCGAAAAATTCCTGAAAAACTATCCGAACGGTTTCGGCCCCGTGAGCCAAAAGGCCGCTGCGCTGGGGATCCGCCTGGGCGTCTGGCTGGGGCCGGATGGTTTCGGCGATACTCCCCGGGAGGAGGAGGAGCGGATCGATATGCTCGTCTCGCTATGCCGGGACTTCAAATTCAGGTTGTTCAAAATGGACGCCCTCACCCCGCTAAGACCGGAAAAAAAGGATAGTTTCATCCGGGCCATGAAGGCATGCCGCGAATATTCGCCCGACCTGATCGTCCTGAACCACCGGATCGATTTCGGCAAGGCCGCGCCCTACGTGACGACCACTCTCTGGAACGGGGACGAGTCCTACATCGATGTCCACATGACGAACGGGCAAACGGCGACGCACCATCGCGTGGGCCAGCTTGCCCGCGGGCTGATCCCGGATTTGAAACGGTTATTCGAAGATCACGGGGTCTGTCTGTCCTCCTGCCTGGATTTCTGGGAAGACGACCTGGTCATGCAGGCGTTCAATCGCTGCCTGCTCCTCGCTCCGGAGCTTTACGGCAATCCCTGGTTCCTGCGCGACGACGAATATCCCAGGCTGGCGCGATTGTTCAATCTTCATCGCCGGTATCGCGGGATCCTCGTCGATGGGATGGTCCTCCCCGAGAGCCGGTATGGAAAGAATGCCGTCTCCAGAGGGGACGACAGGACCCGGCTTATCACCCTCAGCAACCTGACATGGGATCCCGTGACTTACGAGGTCGGCCTCGATGAATCGATCGGCCTGAAGAAAGGCGGGGAGGTCACCGTCGTCCAGTTCCATCCCTTCGAAAAGATCATCGGCCGCTTTGCCTACGGCGAGAAAGTGCCGATCGAAGTCATTCCGTTCCGCGCCAGCCTGATCATGGCATCGACTTCGGGTCTCGAGGGACCGGGGCTGAACGGCGGCGGCTATGAAGTCGTACGGGATGCGCCGGGCAAGGACGTCATCATCAAAGTCCTGGGGTATCCGGGAAGCAAGGAAAAAATCTCTCTGCCCGAGGGAAACCGTTCATACAGCCGCGCCACTCTGGACGGCAAGGACGTGTCCGGCCTAGTGAAGGGCAAGACGGTGAACGTGCGTTTCCCCGGAAAAGCTTTGAAGCAGCCCTGGCATCGAAAACTCGGCGATCTCCGGCCGTGCCCCGTTCCGACCGATGCCGAATCGCTCTATGAAGCAACCTGCTACGCCGCGGAAAACAACGCGCTGGAAGTCAGATCGCTCTACCGTTCCGGCCCGACCAGGGTCCCCCAGGTCAAGAAGGCTCGCGAGGCTTTCTTCACGCAGCGGGTGTTCATCGGCAGGGGGGCCTGGGACAAATTTCTTTTCGACGGGGACATCGACACCTCATTTAAAATCAATCATAGATGGCGGGACTTCAAAGGCGGGGCGCTGCGCGTGGATTTCGGCCGGCCCGTTCGGGTCGATCGGCTGATCATAAAATTCAAAGATGCGCAGGCCGTTCGATCCTATGTCGAGGGCAATGAGCTGACGGCGGAGGTGTCATCCGACCTCGGAACCTGGGCCCCTGCAAGGATCACCGCTTCGGAGAGCATGCTCACGGCAGCCTTCGATCCGGGCGCCGGGATCCGGTATTTCCGTCTGTCGAGGGCCCCGGCCGAGATCGTCGAGATCGAAGGGATGTTCAAAGGGTCCCCGCTCGACCGGTCCGCCTGGCGAGCCTCCAACCTGTTCGGCTGGTACGGACAAACGCCCGCGGTCAAAGCGTGGTCATGCTCTTTCGTCCTTGACGAAGTCGCCAAAGGCGGCTATTTGGCCATCCCCCTGGAGGGCCGTCATGGGCGCGAAGGGGCGTTCGCGGCCGTGCGCATCGGCGACAGGATCGCGGGCGCCCCGGATCGAAGCGTTTCCTACCCCACCAATGTCTGGGAATTCCGCGTCGAGCCCAAAGACGAGAATTACACCTATTACGTTCCCCTGACGCAGGATATGGCCGGCACAACAATCGAGGTGGTTGTGGTCGGCATGAACAAGGAAATGCTCGACTTCAAACCGGAAGCCTGGATCACCTCGTATCCCGTTCCTTTTGAGCGGAGAGAATTGATCCTTAAACGCGCCGAATAGGCCGTCGAAAACCGCCGTCCCCAAATCGCGGTCTCCGTCCGATAGGCAGACCGAACACCATAGCACCGATGCGGTCTTTCCCTGCCGGCAGGGCCTCATTAGACCCGGCGATATCACCAGGAATCCGTCCGGAACGGTGACGCGGGCAGACCTTCCTTGTTCATAAGGTTTGGCTCGGCTTTCTTATTCCAGCCGAACCGCACCGCCGCCGGAGCGGGGACGGCCTCGCTCCAGACGACGACAGTGTCGCCCTCGATCCGGGCGGCGGCCTTTTTAAAGACCCTGTCCTCGCCAGCGATCTCGAACCAGGTCAGCTCCCCGCCGCCGCGCACGTCCAGGCCCCCGCCCGTATCGTCGAACGAGATGACGGCCTTGCCGTCCTGGATTCCCATCGACCGGTAGAGCGGCCCGGAGAAGACGACGTCCTTTCTGCCGTATTCCTTAGCCAGCGCCCAGAGCGCCAGGCGGTTTCCGACCGTCAGTTTGTTCCACGGGTGGATGTCCTCGAGGTTCCCGACATCATTAACGACGGCCATGCCCGTGTTGGGGATGGCCAGGCTCGCCCGCTGGGCGTCCCAGAGCTTCGGCAGCTCGTCGTCCTCGTAGGTCGGGCCGCCGAGCGGGGCGATCTCGACGAAATAGAACGGGAAGTCGCCCTGCCCCCAGAGCTTCCGCCACCCGTTGACAAGAGCCTTCATTTTCTCGTAATAGAGCATCCCGTCCTTGGTAATGACGTTGGACTCGCCCTGGTACCAGATGGCGCCGCGGAGGGCAAAGGGCACAAACGGGTGGATCATGCCGTTATAGAGGCTGGTCGGCTTCTCCGGGAAGCCCTGGCCGTAGATGGGGTGTTCCGGCCACCCGGGCTGGAGGGGGATCGCCCCGCCGCGTTCGAGGGCCTTCCGGACTGAAGCGATCCACGCTTCCATCTCGGCGAGTTTCCCTGGAAGCAGACCGCGGTAATCCTCGTCGGCCATGGCGAGGTCCCGGACGATTCCGGAAAGGGCGGGCGTCATCTCGAACCCGGCGGGAGGCGTCCATGTCTCGATGAGCGTGCCGCCCCAGGAGGAGTTTATCAGCCCGATAGGGACATGGAGGTCTGCCTGGAGATTGCGGCCAAAGAAATAGCCGACCGCCGAAAAATCCCCGGCCGACTCCGGCGAGCAGACCGCCCAGGCGCCGCCGATGTCCGGCAGGGGTTGAGGGCTCGCCTTCTGTTCGACGTTGAGGAGGCGGATAAGGGGATGGTTCGCGGCCTTGACGGCATCAGCCCCGTTCTCGGCCGCCCGGAGTGGCCACTCCATGTTGGACTGGCCGGAGCACAGCCAGACGTCGCCGACCAGGACATCTTTGAAGGCCAGGCCGCCGGTCCTGCCGGCGACCGTCATTTCGAACGGCCCCCCCGCAGCCATGACGGGCAGGACGGTCGTCCACCGCCCCGTAGCGTCCGCGGCGGCTTCCTTCTTATTACCGTTCAGAGCGACAGTCACCTTTTCCCCCGGCGCCGCCCAACCCCACACGACCAGGGGCTTCCCGCGCTGGAGGACCATGTGGTCGCCGAACACGCGCGGCATCCGGACCTCGGGGCCCGTCGGCCGGGCCTGGGCCGGACCGAAGATGAGGGCCGCCCCCAGAGCCAAGACGATCAAAGAAAATATTTTCCTCATGAGCGTTCTCCTTTTCCGGTTTCCTTCTTGGCCCCGATCTGTTTCATGGCGTCTTCCGCCGCGCGCCTGACCATGTCCCGGTGAGACGGAACTGATGCAGCCTCTTTCAGGAACGGGACGACCGCGGGGTCGCCCGTCTTGCCCATGGCCTGCAGGGCTTCGGCCCGGGCGAGGTCGCTCGCGTCCTTCTTGAATCGGTCCTTGAAGAACCCGATGAGGTCTCGGTCCTTGAGGTCGCCGAGGGCTTTGAGGCCGGCCGTCCGGACTGAGGAATTCGTATCCAAGCAGATCTTCTTGAGAACGGCCGAGACCCTCCGACTTCCCGTCGCCGCTAGGGCCTCGACGGCGCTTCGGCGGACTGCCCAGAACGGATCGCTTTGGGCGCTCGCACCCAGTCCCGCGGCCGCGCGGGGATCGTCCTTGAAACGCAGGAACTCGCCGGCGGCTTCCATCCGTCCGATCACGTCATCGTTCTTGAGCTGGTAGAGCAGCTCGTCATGGTTCTTGGGAAACGAGACTTCCTTGATGAGCGTGTTGCCTTCATCGAACCGGACAAGAAGGGGCTTCGTTTCGGCCGGGAATTCGAACGTCTCTTCGCGCTCGCGGATCCAAACCTTTTTCGTGTCCTTCCCCTTGGCCGTGACGATTTTGACGGCGACGGGAACCCTAAATACGGGAATACCCTTGGCGAAATCCTGGACCTGCGCAACTTTGAGCCGGACGATCTTCCGCGCCTCGTCCCACTCGCTTTTAATGTCAAAAACGGGGTGGCCGGGCTTGAACAGCCACTGGTCGAAGAACCAGTCGAGGTTCTGCCCTGTCACCGTCCTGACCGAACGGATGAAATCGTTCGTGTCCACGACGTCGAACGCGTACCGGTGGAGGAAATAGCTGAGGATCTTGAAGAACGGTTCGTCGCCGACCAGGTTCCGGAGCATGTGGAGGACCAGGGCGCCCTTGGGATACGTATGGGCGTCGAACATGTCCCCGGGCTTATCATAGCGGTCGGAGACGATCGGCCGGATATAGCGGGTCTTGGCCTCCCGGAGATAGTCGTTCAATTTGCCCAACAAGTCGACGGCCCCCTCGTCGTCGCCCATCTCGTATCGGCAATACAGATAATCCGAGTACGTGCCGAAGCTCTCGTTCATCCAGGCGTGGGCCCAGCTCCGCAGAGTGATGAGATCTCCCCACCACTGGTGGGCCAGCTCGTGGGAAACGATCATGTCGGTGGAGAAGTCCGCCTCGTCCCTGGCGTCGACCATGATGCCATGGCCTATGACCGTAGCCGACGTGCTTTCAGCGCCCCCGCCGAACGGCACCGAAATCTGGTCATACTTTGACCAGGGATAGTCATAATCGAAGGTCCGGCTGAAGAACTCGATCATCCGGGGTGTCTTCCCGTACGTGGGAAGGGCTTTTTTCTCGTCCTGAGGGTAGACCCAATAGTTCACGGGAATGGTCTTATAGGAATCTTGAACCACGATATAAGGGGCCGCGGAAAGGACGATGAGATAAGTCGAATGCGGAAGATCCTGTGACCAGTGGAACGTCGTCGTCCCGGCCGCCTTGTCCTCGGCGACGCAGACCAGCCGGCCGTTTGAGGCGACTTTAAAGCCGGATTTGACCGTGGCGATGAGTTCATGGGTGACTTTATCGTTCGGATAATCGAAACAAGGGAACCAATGATGGACGTGGTCGGGCCAGGAGTCCGAGGCGACCAACGGGGGATTTTGCGGGCTTTCCTCGTAGAATCGCAGGCCGATCTTGGGATCCCGGCCATGGTAAAAACACGTAAAGGACAGGATTTCGCCCAACCTGTAAGGGCGGGGAAGGCGCACGAGCAGCTCTTTCTCCGTTTGTTCAAACTTCAGAGGATCACCCCAATCGCTGAGGATCGAAGTCACGACGAATTCCTCGGCATCCAGAACGCAGGTCTCGAGCCCATCCTTGAGTGCGGATAGCGTCGCGGTCATCTCACCGTCGAATGACTTCCGATCGATGTCGATTTTAATCTTGATCCGGTAATTGAGCGCGTCATAGCTCCGGCTGCGCTCGGATTGGAGGGTCTTCTTCGAAAAATCGATACCCAAGCCGGTCCTGGTCAAGCCAAGACGCAAACCCCCGAAGTACTATCCGCCCCCGGCTCATCCCTGGCGGCATATGTCCTTCGGGAACGTTCCCTGATGAGAGAACCGGACACTTTCATTTTG
>Ga0315293_10004152_pt1 | contig 13823 bp, 10 predicted proteins | sample YL17G13_20_MG_FD_203071 | JGI IMG/M metagenome (GOLD analysis project Ga0315293, IMG submission 203071) | Sediment microbial communities from Yellowstone Lake, YNP, Wyoming, USA - YL17G13_20 | ecosystem: Environmental > Aquatic > Freshwater > Lake > Sediment | place: USA: Wyoming | collected... | reverse complement strand
ATGATCTTCTCCTGCAAGGCCTCCTGGAAGAAGTCGGAGATGTTTTCGTCCATGGCCCCGAGGATCTGGACCAGGCTGTCCAGAGAGATGGATGTCAAATCCCTTTCGATCTGGGAGATAAACCCTTTGGTCAGATTGGCCCGCTCGGCCAGTTCCTCCTGGGTCAGGTTGCTCAACTGTCTCAAATTCTTAATGCGTTCCCCAATCTTCATAAAACCCGTAGCACACTATACGAAGAAATTAGTTTAATAACCTGTAAGACACTATAGAAAGAAATTAGTTTAGCAAACTAAACTGACGAAATTATAACGCCTTTTTTTGGTTTGTCAAGCATTTTTTTAGAGATTTCTGGACCTTTTTCCAGAAATCTCTGATTATATCCCTGCCTACCGGCAGGCAGGGGTTAGAGACCGATTACACAGATACCAAACGTGGAGGCGTTCCTTTGAAAACGGGCTGAACGAGCAGAGGATCAAGATAATCTATTTTTATAATCCTGATAATTAAATTCTTTAATTAATCTAAATCCTGACTTTTCATTCCATATTCCAATGCAAGGATGACTGACGCCATTGAACATGGTCGTTTTTACCGTCGTGTAATGAATCATATCATCAAAGATGATTTTATCACCGGGTTTTAATTCTTTATCAAATGACCAATTCCCTATGAAATCGCCCGCCAAACAACTAATCCCTCCCATTCTATATGTTGGTTTTCCTACCCTTTCATCGGTAGCGCCCAAAATGACGGGTTTATAGGGCATTTCTAAACAATCGGGCATATGGCAAGTAAATGAAACATCGAGAATAGCGGTTCTGATACCCTTATTTTCAACGATATCTAATATCGTAGAAACTAAGTAACCCGTTTGATAAGTAAAAGCGCTACCGGGTTCTAATATAATTTCAACATTGTAGTGATTTTTAAAATCAGCTAATATTTTTATCAAATGGTGTATATCATAATTCTTTCTTGTTATCAGATGGCCACCGCCCATATTCACCCATTTTAGCTTAGGCAAAAACTTGCCAAATTTGTTTAAAAAAACGGCCAACACTTTTTCCAGCGAAAAGGAAGCCGCCTCAAATAATGCATGAAAGTGAAAGCCTTCAACTCCCTGGGGTACGTCATCACCAAGTTGTTCAGCAGTCATGCCAAATCGAGAACCGGGTTTACAAGGATTATAAATGTCATATGGAGAATCTGAAAACTCAGGATTAACACGCAGGCCAATCGAAACACCATGTTGAATGGCCCTCTTAGAATACTTTCGCATTTGGTTTATGGAATTAAAGGAAATATGACTACTATATTTTAAAATGTCTTCGATATACCTGTCTTCGAAAGCAGGTGAATACGTATGCGCTTTTACGCCGAGTTCCTCAAAGGCTAATCGCGCTTCATTGATTGAACTTGCTGAAGCGCCAAAACCGTATTCTTTAAAGATCGGAAATACACCCCAATTCGAGAAAGCTTTAAATGAAATGAGTATGTCAGAGCCGGAAGCCTCTTCGACGTGTTTTATCAATGCGAGGTTATTTCGCAGTAAGAGCTCATCAATCACATAACACGGCGTTTGGATTTGGCTAAAGTCGATAGGCATCATCTTAACCGCCGACTCGGCCTTTCGAACACTTCAAAAATTGGAATGTTGGAATAATGGAATATTGTAAAAAGCAAAAAGGGGGAAATTCTTTTTTTACCGGACCCATCGTTCCACTATTCCATTCTTCCATTATTCCAGCTCTTATAATTCCAGATCCACATCATGTAATTCGTACCAAGGAAGTCCATGTCGTTTCAATTGTTCCATGAACGGATCCGGGTCAAATTCTTCGGTGTTAAATACGCCAGCCTGTTTCCATTTGCCTGTCATGAACATCATCGCCCCAATCATGGCAGGCACTCCAGTGGTATAACTCACGCCTTGCGCACCGGTTTCCTTATAGGCATCCTGGTGTTTACAATTATTATAGATATAATAGGTTTTCTCCTTATGATTCTTAATGCCTTTGATCCGGCAACCAATGGAAGTTTGCCCTGAATAATGTTCACCGAGTTCACCCGGATTGGGCAATACCGCTTTGAGGAATTGGAGAGGCACAATCTCTTTGCCTTCATACAGGATCGGTTTAATACTGGCCATCCCAATATTTTGAATCACACGTAAATGGGTTAAATACTCTTGTCCAAAAGTCATCCAAAATCGAGCTCGTTTTAGAGTAGGAAAATGTTTAACCAACGATTCTAATTCTTCGTGGTAAATAAGATAAGATTCGCGGGGTCCGATATTTGGATAATTTAACGGTTTGTGAATTTCGTGGGGTTCCGTTTCAATCCATTTTCCATTTTCCCAGTATTTGCCTCTTTGGGTCACTTCACGGATATTGATTTCTGGATTAAAATTGGTTGCAAATGGTTTTCCATGGTCACCTGCATTACAGTCAACGATATCAAGATAATGAATTTCATCAAAATGATGTTTGGAAGCATACGCGGTGAAAACTCCTGTCACTCCCGGATCAAAACCACAACCTAAAATAGCTGTTAGTCCTGTATTTTTAAATCTGTCATGGTATGCCCATTGCCATTTATATTCGAATTTAGCGACATCGGGTGGTTCATAACTTGCCGTATCTAAATAATTCACTCCTGTCTCAAGGCAGGCATCCATGATCGTTAAATCTTGATAAGGGAGTGCTACGTTGATGACCATCTCTGGGTTAAAGCTTCTCAATAAATCAACTAATTGCCGAACATTATCTGCATCCACCTGAGCTGTCTTAATTTTATTGGAGCCAACTGCTTCAGCAATGGCATCACACTTTAATTTTGTACGGCTTGCCAGCATGATATTCGTAAACATCTGTGGAATTTTTGCCACTTTATGAGCAACCACGGACCCTACACCACCTGCTCCGATAATCAATACTTTAGCCATGATCAATCACCACCTGCTCCGATTACGGATCGTTTAGCCACTCTCAATCCAGTGAGAATAGTATAAAAAGAAAATTGTTTAGTAATCTGTAAGACACTATAAGAAGAAATAAGTTTAATAAAATAAACTTAGAAAATTATAACGTCCTTTTTTGTTTTGTCAAGCATTTTTTGAGAGCCACTGGAAAATGATAAATATCAGGGTGCGCTCTGATTAAAAGATTAGGAACCGATTACACTGATTAAATTCCAGTAAAGAGAAATCTGTGTCATCCAGGTCAGGGGGGTGGACTCCTCATATTCTGTCTTTACACAGGGTTACTTTTAAGTTAATTTTCTATAAAGGGACAGATGGAAAAGATCATTATCCGGGGAGCCAGAGTTCATAATTTAAAGAATATCGATGTGGAGATCCCCCGGGATTGCCTGGTGGTGATCACAGGGCTGAGCGGGTCAGGAAAGTCCACGCTTGCCTTTGATACGCTCTATGCCGAGGGACAGAGACGGTATGTGGAGTCCCTTTCAGCCTATGCGCGGCAGTTTTTAGAGCAGATGGAGAGGGCCCATGTCGAATCGATCGAAGGTCTCTCTCCTGCCATTGCCATTGATCAGAGGAGCATGTCACGAAACCCGCGTTCCACTGTGGGCACGGTGACAGAGATCTATGATTACCTCCGACTCCTTTTCGCCAGGGTCGGAGAACCATTCTGCCCCCATTGTGGCTCTCCTATTTCCTCACAAACCCTTCAGCAGATGACCGAGATACTCCTCCGGCTCCCCAAAGGGACCCCACTCACCGTCCTCTCTCCCATCGTCAGGGGGAAAAAAGGGGAATATCGAAAAGAGTTAGAGGAACTCCGGAGAGACGGGTTTATAAGAGTTAGAATTGATGGTCAATTAAGAGACCTCAGCGAGGAAATCCGCTTGGATAAGAATAAGCGCCACGAGATCGATGTGGTGGTGGATCGTCTGGTCATCAAAGAAGGGGCAGAGAAGAGGGTCAATGATTCCTTGGAGATCGCCTCACACTTGTCGGAAGGGATTGTCAAATTGGAGAGAGAAGGATCGCCTCCCCTGGTTTTCAGCCAGAAGTTCTCCTGTATCGATTGCGGATTCAGTTTCCCTGAGATCACACCCCGGATGTTCTCCTTCAACAGTCCCCAGGGTGCTTGCCCTGCGTGCAGTGGATTGGGGACAAAGCGCTATTTCGATCCCGGCCTCATTGTTCTAAATCCTTCCCTTTCGGTGAACGAAGGGGCCATCTTGCCGTGGAGGAAGAAGGGAGAGTCCTTTTTAAGACCCATTCTGGAGGGATTGGCTAAACATTATCGTTTCGATCTCGATACCCCGTTTCATCGATTGCCCAAATCAGTTCAGCATATTCTTCTCTATGGATCAGAGGGAGAAAAAATCTCTTTCAAGGTAAAAGGAAAGGGCGGATCACACCTCTTTCGACAGGAGTTTGAAGGGGTGATTCCAGAAATGGAGAAGAGATGGAAGGAGGATGGGGAAGAGAATGAAGAGTTAGAGGGGTTTATGAATGTGTCTTCCTGCCCTGATTGTGCGGGGACACGGCTGAAGAAGGAAATGCTTTCGATCAAGGTGGGTAGTAAATCGATCGCCGAAGTCACGCATCTCTATGTCAAGGAGGCATTAAATTTTCTGAGGAATTTGGAACTGTCCCCGAGATCTCAAAAAATTGCTCAAGGAATTTTGAAAGAGATTGAAGAGCGGTTGAACTTTATGGTGGAGGTTGGTCTGGACTACCTTACTCTGGATCGGACCGCTGCCACTCTTGCTGGAGGAGAATCCCAACGCATTCGTCTGGCAACCCAAATCGGCTCAAGTTTAGTGGGGGTGCTCTACATTTTGGATGAGCCCAGCATCGGGCTTCATCAAAGGGACCACCTGCGCCTCTTGGGGACTTTAAAACGACTGAGGGATTTGGGAAATACCGTTATCGTGGTGGAACATGATGAGGAGACGATCCGTTCCGCCGATTATATCATTGATATGGGCCCCGGGCCTGGAGAAAGGGGAGGAGAGGTGGTTTTCACCGGACCTCCTGAGGCACTGGTGAACGCAGAGCATTCCCTGACCGGACAATACCTCTCTGGGAAAAAGTTCATCCCTCTCCCAGGGCAGAGAAGACCGGTCGAAGGGAAGTATCTTGTCCTCCGGGGTGCCACGGCAAATAATTTGAAGAACATCGATGTGAAGATTCCCCTGGGGGTGTTCACCTGTATCACAGGCGTTTCAGGGTCAGGGAAATCAACCTTGATCATTGATACGCTCTATTGTCTATTAGCCCAACAACTTTATCGTCTCCCCCAGCGTTGCGTCTCTGTTCAAGGGATTGAAGGGTTGGAATTTGTGGATAAAGTGATCCACGTCGATCAGATGCCGATCGGACGGACACCCCGTTCCAACCCGGCGACCTATACAGGTGTGTTTCAGCCCATTCGAGAACTCTTTGCCCAACTTCCTGAATCGAGGATGAGAGGATTTCTGCCTGGGCGCTTCAGTTTTAATGTTTCGGGAGGACGGTGCGAATCGTGCCATGGAGATGGGGTGTTGAAGGTTGAGATGCAATTTCTTCCTGACGTCTATGTGACCTGTGAGGAGTGCCATGGGAAACGCTATAATCGAGAGACGCTTGATATCCGATATAAAGGAAGAACCATCTCCGATGTATTGGAGATGACGACAGAAGAGGCGAATGAGTTCTTTCAGGCCATCCCCGTGATTCACCAAAAACTCCAGACCCTCTGCGAGGTCGGTCTGGGTTACCTCAGGCTGGGTCAACCTGCCACAACGCTTTCAGGAGGAGAGGCTCAGCGGATTAAACTGGCGAGGGAGTTGAGTAAGAGAGAGACAGGAAGAACAGTTTATATATTAGATGAACCGACAACAGGTCTTCATTTTGCAGATATTCAGAACCTCCTCGATGTTCTCAACCGACTTACCGATAGAGGGAACACAGTCATCGTCATCGAACATAATATGGAAGTAATCAAATCAGCCGATTACATTATTGACCTGGGTCCGGAAGGTGGAGAGAACGGGGGTGAAGTGATAGCTGAAGGAACCCCAGAGGAATTGGCACAAAATCCAGCCTCTTACACCGGCCAGTTCTTAAAAAAGAAGCTTTACAATTTTATTCATTGACCCCGTGGGTTTGGAAAGGAGCTTGTTGCTGAAACAGTCATTAGGTAAGATGATACTTATGCCTTGTTCATATTGTACGTATCTGATATCTTTTAACCCACAGGGTTGAATTTTTGGATAGTTGTTGATAAATAGCCATTCACTCAAAAGCGTTTATCTACAAGGAGTAGCATGATGGAAGAAAAGGAACAATCGAGCACAGGATTGGACGTAAACGTAATGGGTTCGGACGGTCCACGGGCGAAGAAAGGAGGTCAGCATGTTTTGTAGGAACTGTGGCAAGGAATTGCAGAAAGAGGCGGAATTCTGCATGTCATGTGGAGTAAGGCCACTAAGAGGAAACCAATTTTGCGACATCTGCGGAGCTGAAACTCGCCCTGAATCGGAAATATGCGTCAAATGCGGTGGCCGATTGGGTAGATTAGAAGAAGAGGGGAGAAGCTGGCTTGTTGCTTTATTGCTTTCTATTTTTTTGGGCGGTTTTGGGATCGACCGTTTTTATCTTGGCTTAATAGGCACAGGTATATTAAAACTTATAACTTTAGGCGGCCTTGGCATATGGTGGCTGATAGACCTCATTTTAATTGTTACCAATAACCTGAGGGACTCCAAAGGCCGTGCTTTGATCAAAAATAAGGGAATGTAAATTCATCGATTTCCATCCACAGCATTTTCAAGAAGGCTTGAAAAGCCCGAACTGGGGACCCGGGGTTGTGAGCAAGGAGTTTCAATTCAAACATTTAAGGGTTTTCAATGAAAAGAAAGCATAAAAGAAAAAGTCAGAAAAAACAAACAGGTAAAATCCTTTTTTTGCTGATCCTTATCGGGATCGGTTTGACCGCCCTCTTTTATCAGCAGATATACGATTCCATTAAGCCATTGTTCGAGAGATGGAGCGTTTTGGTGGAGAAAAAGGAGGTCCTCCTTTATTTTTCAGATAGCGAAGGGGAATATCTGATCGCGGAAAAGAGACCAATTTTGAAAAAGAATGAGGTAAAAGAAGAGGCGAAGGAGACGATACTCGAGCTGATTAAAGGTCCGAAAGGGAAACTCATCCCCACCCTTCCTCCCCGAACAAAATTATTGACTCTTCAGATTAATGACGCAGGAGTGGCCAAAGTTAATTTTAGCTCGGCTCTTTCCAAGGACCATCCTGGAGGAAGTTCAGCCGAGATGATGACCGTCTATTCCATTGTCAATTCCCTTGCCCTCAATTTCCCACAAATCAAACGTGTTCAAATCCTCATCGATGGGAAATCAATAGAAACCATCACCGGTCATCTTTCCTTAAAGCAACCCATCTCCCCCAAACCCGATTTGATCAAAAGACAATAATTGATTTCACAAGGGATTGATGATAATATTAGTAAAATTTTGATCATTGGGGGCATCCCCAATGATTAAGGTGTTTTTTTATGCTCGAAGCTAAATACATTCGGGAACATCTTGATGAGGTTCGAGAGAGGTTGGCTTTAAGAGGTCAAACCATCAATCTGGGCCAGTTTGTTTTGATCGATGGGGAGCGAAGAAAAGCCATTCAGGAATGGGAGAGATTGAGGGCCCTCCAAAAAAAGGTCTCTGACGAGGTAAGCAAGAAGAAGAGAGAAGGCCAGGACGCCTCAGATTTAATTGAGGAAATGAAAAAGGTCTCCCAGGAATTGAAAGGGTTAGACGGGATTATTGAGGAGAAGGAGAAAACCTTACAAGATTTCCTACTCATTGTTCCAAATCTTCCTCATTCATCTGTTCCCGTGGGAAAGGATCCATCTGACAATGTTGAGGTCAGGCGGTGGGGTGAGATCCCAAAATTCGATTTTGAACCAAAAGCTCATTGGGATTTAGGAGAGGAGTTGGGAATTCTTGATTTTAAAAACGGAGCGAAGATTACTGGAGCACGGTTTACCCTTTATTGGGATCTTGGGGCAAAGCTGGAAAGAGCATTGATCAATTTTATGTTGGATCTCCATACTCGAGAACATGGATATCGTGAAGTGCTTCCTCCTTTTATGGTGAATCGGACAACGATGACTGGTACCGGACAACTCCCAAAATTTGAGGAGGAACTTTTCAAGGTGGAGGGAACGGATTATTTCCTTATTCCGACTGCAGAAGTTCCCGTGACGAATATCCACCAGGATGAAGTCCTTGAGGAAAAGGTGCTTCCTCTTTACTATACAGCCTACACCCCTTGTTTCAGGAAGGAGGCTGGGTCTTATGGAAAGGACACTCGAGGCCTAATTCGGCAACATCAGTTCAATAAGGTGGAGTTGGTAAAGTTCACAAAACCCGAAAATTCTTATGGTGAACTGGAGAGACTTCTTTCCAATGCAGAAGAGGTTTTGAAAAGGTTGAAACTTCCCTACAGGGTTGTCAATCTTTGTTCAGGGGATTTGGGATTTTCGGCCTCGAAGACTTATGATATCGAGGTTTGGCTTCCCGGTCAGAATACATTTAAAGAGATTTCCTCTTGCAGTAACTTTGAAGATTTTCAAGCAAGAAGGGCGAAGATTCGGTACCGCATTTCTGGAAAGTCGAAGACAGAATATGTCCATACCCTCAATGGTTCTGGATTGGCCGTTGGAAGGACATTGGTGGCTATTTTAGAGAATTATCAACAAGCTGATGGAAGTGTGATCATCCCGGAAATTTTACGGCCTTATCTATATGGCGTGGAACGGATCGAAAAAAAGAAGTAATATTAAAAGCGCTATGCCCCATGCACTATGCGCTTTGCATTATTTAAAAACGGAGGGATGGCCGAGTGGCTTAAGGCGTCCCGTCTAAAACGGGATTCCCGAAGGTCTTGGGACGTGGGTTCGGCGACCCTGCAGGGGGAGGCGGAGCAAGCGAGCGCATCCAACTCCTTCGTCGTAGACGAAAAAAGGTTTGTAAGTTTAAGGGGAGAAGCTTAAAGCCTGGTGGAGATATTTAATGATATCTGTTGTGGAGGGATGGCCGAGTGGCTTAAGGCGGCGGTCTTGAAAACCGCTGGGTGAAAGCCCCGTGGGTTCGAATCCTACTCCCTCCGCCAGCCTACGCCAAGGCTTCGGTTGGCAGGCCATCTACTTGACCGACGAAGCTCCGAAGGAGCGTAGTCGGTCGCCAAGGCTTCGATTGGCAAGCCAGCCTATTTAACCAACGAAGCTTTAATAAAAGCGTAGTTGGTCGCTAAAGCTACGGCTGGCAGGCCATGAACCACGTAAAATGAGTTATAAGTTCGGAGTTAGGAGTTCGGAGTGATAAATATCATTTCAAATCGAACAGAATGAATTTTCTCTGAACTCCCTGCCTGCGCGTAGCCGCTTCGGCGAAGGCAGGCGAACTAAAAACTCCTAACTAATGTTTGAAACGGAGAGATGCCCGAGAGGCCGAAGGGGCTCGCCTGCTAAGCGAGTATCCCGCTTAAAACGGGATCGAGGGTTCGAATCCCTCTCTCTCCGCCATGCACCACGTAGGGTGCATGGCTAGCCCTGAACTCAACGTAGTTCAGGGCGCCAATGTAAAAGATGGCCAGCCATAGGATATAAGAAAATGGAAATATTTTTTGGATAAAGGAGGACAGTGGATGAAAAAATTTTCTAAAAGATGGGTAATTTTCATGGTCGCCATTGGAATTTTTATAACAGTTGGATTGAGAGAGGCTTCGGCTCAACAATATTTCTTTTTTCAAGGCAAAGTGGAAAGCCTTTATAAGGATCAATTAACTGTAAAGGGGAATAAGGGAGAAACCATGTATTTTGCTATTGGAAGGCGGACGGTCTATATCCCTTCTCGATTGCCAGGTGTTGGTGAGCGAGTGAAAGTAACCCATTATCTGCGAAGAGGTCATAATGTTGCTTCTCAGGTTGAAATCCTCTCTGCAAAGTAGGCATCGAAAGCCAAAAGGAGGCGCCCATAGCTCAGATGGATAGAGCGTCGGACTACGAATCCGCAGGTCGGGTGTTCGAATCACCCTGGGCGCGCCATGCACCATGTGAGGTGCATGGCAGCCCTGAACCTCACATGGTTTAGGGCGCCATAAGATACACCACGCGGGGTGTATGGCTGCCCTGAACTCAACGTAGTTCAGGAGGCCATGATTTGGTGAGTATTAAAAATCAACGATGATTGATAAAGATTTTAATGAAAAATATATGAAGATGGCTCTGGAGGAAGCGGAGAAGGCTGGCCAGAGTGGGGAAGTTCCGGTGGGAGCCATTTTACTAAAAGGAGATCAGGTGCTTGCAAAAGATCATAATCGTTGCATCGAGCTCAGCGATCCCACTGCCCATGCAGAGATCCTTGTCCTTCGAAAAGGAGGGGAGATTTTAAAAAATTACCGATTGAACGATACAGTGATGTATGTGACGGCTGAACCCTGCCCCATGTGTGTTTCTGCAATGGTCCACAGCAGGATATCCAGATTGGTATTTGGAGCGCTTGAGCCGAAATTTGGGGCAGTGGAATCAAAATTTAAATTATTGAACGATAATGGTTTAAATCATCAGGTGGAAGTTGACCGAGGCATTCTTGAGGAAGAGTGTGCTGAAATCTTAAAGATCTTTTTTAAGGAGAGAAGGATTTAAAAGTTTAGAGTTCGGAGATAAAAGTAGAAAGGTTCAAGGCTCAAAGGTAAAAGGTATTTCGCCGGGGGCGAAATCTAGGAGAGGTTGCCGAGTTGGCTTAAGGCGCCGCTCTCGAAAAGCGGTTCCCGATAATCTCGGGACGTGGGTTCGAATCCCACCCTCTCCGCCATGCACCACGTAGGGTGCATGGCGAGCCCTAAACCTTATCCTGAACTACATAGAGTTCAGGACCAATCATGAACCCAGCGTGGTTCATGGCATGGTTTAGGGCGCCAAATTATATAAAAACGCTTAGCGCAATGCGCATAGCGTTTGAAATGGAGAGATGCCCGAGAGGCCGAAGGGGCACGATTGGAAATCGTGTATCCCGCTAATAACGGGATCGAGGGTTCGAATCCCTCTCTCTCCGCCACGAACCACGTAGGGTTCGTGGCAGTCGTGCACCCCACGTGGTGCACGGCGCCATGGGTTATTAACCACGTAGGGTGCATGGCAGCCCTGTATCCTGCGTGGTACAGGGCGCCAGTGTGAATTTATAGGTATTATGTTTATGTGTTGAGGAGTCAGCTTGATAAAAAGCTCTACATTGGTTACACAACAAATCTTAGGAATAGAATGCATGAACATAATCATGGGGAAGTGATATCGACGAAATCACGAAGACCCTTCGAATTGATCTTTTATGAAAGGTATAAGAGTATGGAAGATGCGAAGCGTAGGGAGCGATATTTTAAGACTACAAAGGGTAAATCTTCTTTGAGCATGATGCTTCGAGATTCGCTGAAACCATCAACCATATAGGGTCCATGAACAGGTAATGAAATATAAGATCTTGTTGATAGTCGGGTCCTGCGCAACAAAAGATTACAAACCCCGTCAGGTCCGGGAGGAAGCAGCGGTAGTAATCCCCTTTGTGTGCCGCAGGGGTGCCTGGCTATCAACAAGTTATTTATAGAATGAAAGCTGATGGCGGATAGCTGGTAGTTAATAGCTTATGGCCAATAGCCCATAACCCAAAGCCTATGGCGAAAGAAAACACGTCCTATTTAGTGCTGGCGAGAAAGTGGAGGCCACAACTCTTTGAGGAGGTTGTTGGGCAGCAACACATCACCCAAACTTTACAAAACGCCATTTCACAAAAACGGGTGGCTCACGCCTTTTTATTTACTGGAGCAAGAGGGGTTGGCAAGACCTCTACAGCTCGTATTCTGGCAAAAGCCCTAAACTGCGAAAAAGGTCCACAAATTAATCCTTGCGATCAATGTACAAACTGTCAAGAGGTTACCCACGGGAATTCGATGGATGTGATAGAGATCGATGGAGCCTCCAACCGTGGCATTGATGAAATTCGAGAGTTGAAGGAGAATGTCCGTTATACTCCTGCCAAGAGTCGGTATAAGATTTACATCATCGATGAGGTCCACATGCTAACCAAAGAGGCCTTCAATGCCTTGTTGAAGACTTTGGAGGAACCTCCCCCGCACATCATCTTTATCTTCGCCACCACCGAACCCCATAAAATCCCGGCCACCATCCTTTCACGATGCCAGCGATACGATTTTAAGAGAATCCCGTTTAGGGAGGTCATCGGGAGCCTGAAACGGATCGTGGAAGAAGAAAAGATCCAAATCAGTCAGAGAGGACTTCTTTCTATCGCCCAAGAATCCGAAGGGAGCCTGAGGGATGCTCAAAGTCTCCTCGATCAGGTGATCGCTTATGCAGGGGAAAATATCCGTGATGAAGATATTGCCGAAGTCCTTGGACTCATCGATCGTAAAATTCTCAACGATACCATAGAAGCCATTGCCAATAGGAATGTTGAACGGTGCATGGAGGTTATCGAGGTTGTCTACCACTTTGGATACGATCTCCAACATTTCTGTCGAGAGCTTCTTCAATATCTTCGGAATTTAATCCTTATCAAAGTCAGTCAACATCCAGAGGGGTTAATGGAATTGCCGGAGGAGGAGTTGGAGCTATTTAAAAAACAGGCGGAGAAATTCCAATTCGATCAATTGAATCATCTCTTCAGTCTTCTTTTGAAAGGAGAACAAGAAATAGCACAGTCCACTTTTCCTCGGACCATGCTGGAGATGACATTGATTCGAATGGCCACGTTACGGCCCATCCTTCCCATCGATGAGATAATGAAGAAGTTGGAGGCCTTAGAAAATAAGGAACTGCCCAAAGGATGGAAGGAGAAAAAGCCCTCCCCTGCTTTAGGAAGAGTGATCCATTCAGAGAATTTGGAAAGAGATAAAGAAAAAGAAGAAGCATCACCCGAGAAGCGAGAGCAAATTGGTGAGGGAAAGGTTTTTGAAAAAAATGAGGATTTAAAAAAGGAAGAAGGGTTTAGCGAAGCCCCTCCAAAAATCTGGGAAGAGACATGGAAAGGGTTGGTCGATTTTACACGAGCGAGGAATCCTATATTGGGTTCGTTCTTGGCCTTGGGGAATCTCGTTCATCTAAGTGATGAGAAGATTGAGATTGGCTTCGACAAAGATTCATTTCACTACGAGAGAATGTTGGAAAAAGAGAATCGGAGCCAATTAGAATCGATCTGTCTTGAATATTTTCAAAAAAAGACGAAGGTAGCCATCTCACCGTTGAACCAAGGGGTAGGATCAAAGGGGCGAGTAATGTTCGGTAAGGGAGAGGCAACCCGCAATGAATTGGAGAAAAGAGAAGAAGAGAACCCCATCATCCAAGAGGCTCTTCGTCTCTTTAACGGAAAGATTGTGGAAGGGTAAACCCCGTTAGAAATTCCTGCGTGGCATTAAACCCCGGCGAAATTATTCTAAAATGTAATCCCGCTATAGCGGGACCGGAGAGCAACGGGGTTACATTTCTAACGGGGTGAAAGGAGAAGCGCATGACAAAAGGTTTGGGAAACATATTAAAACAGGCTCAGCAGATCCACGCCAAAATTTCTCAACTCCAGGAGGAGATGGCTGGGAGAACGGTGGAAGCCAGTTCCGGAGGAGGCATGGTGAACATCGTGATGAATGGAAAGCAGGAAGTCCTTAGCATTCGGATCGACCCAGAAGTGGTCAATCGAGAAGACATTGAAATGTTACAAGACTTAATGGTAGCGGCTGTAAATGAGGCCATCCGAAAATCCCAGGAGATGATGACAGAGGAGATGAA
>Ga0315293_10004148_pt1 | contig 13832 bp, 10 predicted proteins | sample YL17G13_20_MG_FD_203071 | JGI IMG/M metagenome (GOLD analysis project Ga0315293, IMG submission 203071) | Sediment microbial communities from Yellowstone Lake, YNP, Wyoming, USA - YL17G13_20 | ecosystem: Environmental > Aquatic > Freshwater > Lake > Sediment | place: USA: Wyoming | collected... | reverse complement strand
AAATATCAATATTAATATAATCTGTCATGGGTATCTTAAAATCTCTGGCCAAAATATTAGCTGCCATAGTAGCAATCTTAATCCCTACCCCATTAAACTCTAAAAATCTTCTCACTAAAGTTGCGCTTCTTGGATTATCCTTCCAAATATTGAAAGCATCATCTTGGTAATTATTGTGGATTTTTTGTATAGCTAAATAAAAATTCTCTCCCATTACCTTGTTAAATCTATGAAGGCTTTTTCTTTTGAATATTTCTATCATGTTCTCTTGATTAACTCTCAACAGCATTGAAAACTCAAAACTTTTTATTTCTTCTGATATCTCGTAGGGAATTACCCAAGCTCTCTCTGCTTTAATCTGTCTATCCATTACACAAGCGAGGACAAAGGCATGAGGAAAATCTTTTAGATTGTTTAGAAGTTTATCTGATTCTTTATTTTTAGTAAATTCTATGTATTTGTACGGTTGTTTGAATAATTCATTTCCCTTTTCTATTAAAATATTGACTATCTTCTCTTTTGAATTAATCATATTTATATTTTATATTTTTCCTTATTTTAATTTAAAAAATTAATAAGATATAAGGATTAGACTAATTAGCTTTATACTAAAAGTTAGAAAAAGTTACCGAATTGTTGAGCTATTACACCGGCTCTATCTATTTAATTCAAAAGCAAAAATAATAATTGTCTAAGAAAATGGGATGTGTCTCTATTTATACTATTTATTTAATTACTATTCCTTATTTGTATTGCTTCTTCAATCCAAGAATCGATCTTTTCAGCAATATCATTATATGCATTAGATGAATTTGGATTATAACACTTTACAATATTTGAAAGTAATTTTCCGTTAATATTAAACTGAACGAAAGGATTTACTCCCTGACTGCATGTGCCATTTCTTGGGCATTTGATATTATGAATATAAATTCCAAGCAAGGCCTTCTTATCTTTCCATGCTTTTTTGATTTCATACTTTACCCATTTTCTGTTTGCTGTTTCTGTTCCAACAAGCACAATAACACAAGAACGATATTTCATATTTTCGTCTATCCATTTTTCAACAGCACTATCACCTCTCTGTTTTAATTTTTCCCAGTCGTTTGTTGAAGCAGGAGTATTTCCTTCGATTACCCCAATGTTTCTAATCTGTTGAACACGCATAACATCATTATCAAAATGAAAACTGTAAAAAACCTGTCGTTTAACCATTTTAATTCCTCCTTTATGATATTTTTGAAATTACAAGAATCAATATTCCCAATATTGCGTAGAATGGTGTTGTTGAAAAAGACCATGCACCAAAAGTTGTGCATTTTATTTTCTCAAGTAAATTTTCCGGACCTTGTAACTTATAAACAATTTTAAAATCGAAATTCTCTGATTCCATGTTGATTATGAATCTGTTATATAGGACTCTGAAATGCCGTTCTAAACCGAGATAAAAGCAATCCAAAAAGAAAAACATAATAAGAGGAATATAAGCGATATAAAAAACATTAGTCTTTGATTTATCGATAAGTAAAACGATAATCGCTGATATGATAGTTATTGCCCAAGTTTTGCTATTGGCACTATTGTCTGCCATTTTGTTAATAACATTCTGCAAAATATTAATATGTGTCTGGATTGCTGAACTCTCTTTTAAATCTTTATACATATAAAACCTCCTTAATACAGTATATCTAAAGTTTTAATCACCTGGTTAGAAACTCCTCAGATCCCATAGGTTTTCCGTTAAAAGATGCCTGATTTTTGACTTGGCACACCTTCCCCTATTTATATAATTTAATAGTAAAATATTAATTGTCTAAGAAAATAGGATATGTCCCATATTTAAATTAATTATTAAGATATTTATTTTAATTTTTTCAAGAATTCCTTAGCTTGCGCATAAGCTGGATCGTCCGGAGCATTGTTAAGGACGTATTCAAACATCTCTATAGCTTTTTCTTTATTATCCATATTTGCATATGCTAATCCGAGATACAAATATGGGGTAAGCCATTCGGGAGTTTTTATGATTTGTTGTTCGCAAATATTTTTTAGTTCAGGATAATTTCTTTGCTTTTCAAGTTCATTTATTTTATTAAATATTTCAACTTCAGGCCCTACTTCTAAGGATATATGACCTGGTCTTGTTGTTATTCGTTTTGCTCCGTTAAAATCATAGGTAGAAGAAATGCCTCGCATTGCTTTTTTAGCTTGCTTTTCAAGTTCTTGAATTGTTTTTTCTTTTTCATTCAAATCTGTTTGATATCTTCCAATTTCCGATTTAAGTTCTTGATTTTGTTGTAACAGTGTATCTTTCCCATCAATTAATTCTGATACTTTTATGCCCAGGTTATCAATCTCACTGTTTTTTTCAGATATCGCTGTTTTTAACACTTTTGTTGATTCTTCTGATTTTAAATTACTTCCCCAGTAAGTAAGAATAGTTCCTACTGCTATTAATCCAACACCTATAAAATATATTATTCTTCCATTCATTTTGATTTATTTTTTCCCCCTAAAATTTGCTAAAAATTTATGGATGGAATTATGAAAATGAAATTACTTTTGATTTAAATTAAGAAAGTTTAATTTTTATGTCAATATCATTTTTAATGTTAAGAGAATTCAATGTTTTCAAAATATTTTTTACATGACTATTTGCATTATATTTAACATCTATAAATAAATTGCCTACCTTTACCCATTTTCCATCACGTTCTGGATTTTCGTGTTTTGCTTCTTTATTAATAAAATATTTTTTATTTTCAGAATACGTATAAATTGGTAAATTACTTTCTGTTAAATAATTATTTTCTATTAAAAACAATACAAATTTTATACACAAATCGGTCCAATTTTTAGTATCATATTCTCTTGTATTAATAACAATTTTAGATGGCTTTGAACTTATAATATTCATATTCATAAGTGAATCTAGATTATAAATAGTGTCTGAAGATATTTTATCCTCAGAATTATATTTAATAATATTTCTAGTAGTTTTCTTCTTTTCATAACCATTATTTTTTATCTGTGGATTTATAATCTCCGTCTTAGTAGTAAATTTCTCTTTTATTGTATTTTTTTGTGTACTCTGTTGAGCAAACTCTTTTGCTTCTTCTTCAGTTATAATAAATCCTAACTTTAACGCGACTTCTACTAATGCTTGAGGAAGACTAGGAAATGGACATTCAGAAATCATTCTTTTGGCTCGTGGCAATGCATCTTCTAATGCTCTTTGTTTTTGGTTCAATTTCAATAATCGCTCTGCTTCTTTTTTAGAATTGCCTGATAAAATCTCATCTTTAGATAAAAATAAAGTTAAAGAATTTATTATATCTGATAAATCGTTTTGCATAATATCTATTACCTTAAAACATTTCTGAGAAAATTCACCACCTGTCTGCGAATAATAAAACCTCCATTCTTGACCGTCGGTGATTATTGAGAATTGAGCAGTGTTATTTCTATTATAATCTCTTAATTGTTTTTCAATACTAAATAGATCTGTGACAATTTTTCCAACAGATTTTATTTCCATGAAAATTGATGGAGGTGAGTATTCACTTGAAAAAAGAGCTATATCAACACGGCTAGTATCTTCATTCGGAACAGTTTTAAATTCTGAATTTACTTCTTTTGGATTCCATATATCCCATCCTAATTCAAATAAAATTCTCAAAACCAAAGAAATTCTTACGTGTTCTTCATTCTGAAAATAATTTTTAGTTAATTTGTATTTTATGTCGGACAAAATTTCATTCATGTTGACCTCCTTTTATCATTAACTTTTCATAATTAATCATTTTTGCAAAAGTATAAATAGGGAAAGGTCCCTATTTATAACCTTATGCATAACAATCCTCTAATTATTTTAAATTTACTCTCCAGTTAATTTTTTGTAAGCCATTTCAAATAAGGGCATAAAGTCTTTGGTTTTAGTCTCCCCCGGTTTAATGTAATAAGCCGCTTCCTTCCAGTGGCTTTCATATTTCGTCATTTTAATCGGTATACTATTTGCTTGTTTTTCATCTAATTTAAAGAAGAAGGCAAAAGTTTTTGAACCAATCCATTTTATTCCGAAAGCAATGAAAAAACCCGCTTTGAAACCACAATAATGTTTATTATATTTTGTTTCCAACGACCATTCTTTTTCTTTGATAATAGATTCGGTTTCCTTTGTATATTTCATAAATTCCCTCGCACTATCTTTGTTATATTCCTTTTTATAAAATCTTTCATCATATACTGGTGGTAATCCACTTACAGTTTTTGGTTTAATTCTTTTATCTTCTTCTAATTTATTCACTAATAACATTTGATTATCTCCATCTACCCATCTTTTTATTTCAATCAAATCAACAGGATAATTTATTTTTTCTACGATATCTAAAGTTGATTTTAAGATACTCGGGGCAATGATGATAATTCGCACTTGGAAATCATCCCAACTAATTGACAATTCATCAGGTTTCTTCTCATACTCCAGCCAAAGAGATTTTATTGAATCAGGATTTGTTTCTGCCCAAAAAGCATACTGAAGAACTTGAGGAATGATGGAAGCATCAACAGTTACATTTTTCATCTCAATAATGCAAATATTTCCGTCATTATCTATTCCCACTATATCCGGAATTCCAGATTTATTCCCTCCTCTTATTTGCCTTTTAATTAAAAATATATCTTCTAATATTTCAGGTGTATTAAAAATAATTTTTTCAAACTCTTCTTCAGTTTTAAATGGTGTTGATAAAAGAATCTTAGTTTCCTGTTTGGTTTTCCAAAATAAATTTGCCATATTTACATTACCTCTTTTCTTATATATGAGTGTATCATATTGTCAAGAGAACCTTCTCTTTGACAGAACCGTTGTCCCGTGATGTCTTATAAATCTAATGTAATAACTACAGGATTATGATCACTGTATTTTCGAACTTTGTCATTATCTACAACTTCGCAATTTATTAATTTTTTTGAGATTGATTCACTAATAAAAAAGTAGTCATTTTGCCATTTTACTTTGCTTCTATGATGTCTGAGGGTTTGAACATAATCTTTATAGAATGGATTAAAACAATTAAATAACCCAAAGTCTTTAATCCTTTCAAAAAATATTTTATGTGCGTTAGGCGTATACTTTTGTCCATATATATCATCAAATTGTATGCTCGCATTGAAATCGCCACCAAGAACTATCTTTCTTTTACCGTTAATATGACCATTTAATATGCCCGTTAAATCTGAAAGCATTCTATGAAGATTTGCCATAGAATAACCTTTTGTAGGACCATTACCTTCCATAAGACCATATAACGAGATAAAGGTTAATTTTTTATCCTCTATATTAGTATTGGCAATTGAAAAAGCACCTTTGAATTCTGTTTTTATAATTTCTTCAGTTAATTTATATTTTTTACTATATACACCTGAACCCCAAGGACGATTACTATCAATCTCATTCCAAACAAGATGTTCCTTATCATTTTCAATAACCTTTGAAGGTCTAGCTTCTTGAAAAAAGATAATATCTGCGTCAATTTCTCTGAGATAGTAATCCCATGCCTCTTCAAAATAATTTTTATATTGCCAATAAGCCATATTCCAAGTTGCAATTTTTATTTTCATAATATATCTCCGATAATATCAAAGTTACCGAATTATTGACTTGATATAACCGTCTCCCTGATATTTTTTATTCACCAAAATCTTGTAAATACTTCAAAACATTGTCATCAAGAAAGATCCGCCCGAGCAAGCTTTTAAACTGCTTTATTATGTCGTAACTTGCGTATTCATCGATCAAATTATTTTTCATTGAATAATCTTATAATTTCCAAATCAAATACCTACAACTGCATAATAAGGCGATGGCATCGTCGGGTATGCACGAAATACATGATAAAAAACGGCTTCGGCTTTTTTATATACATCGTTTTGGGTGTAAAGATCTACGGGTAATCCGGTTTTTTCGTCCCACAAGAAATTTCTAATTAAAACTTTTACGGCATCTCTTGTTGGCTCTTTGTCTTGGAATTTATACAGATCCTTCAATTTTTCTTTCAGTGTTTTTAGCAGTTCTTTGGCTACCTTCTTAATTTTTTGGATTTCCTGGGGTTTTAAATCTGGTTTTACTAAAAGATCATAAATAGCCAGCGTCTCCTCATCCAGCCCCTCTCGCACTGCTCGGCTTTCTTCCTCATCCAGTTCTTGCACAAATTTCAATAATGCCTCAAAAGTAGCTTCAATATTTTGGCGATCTTTTTCTTTATTATATTCATCAATTATCTTTTCATAATGTTCTTGAAAATCTGTACGGAGCGGATTTCTTTGGATGAGCTGTTCCAGTTTTTTCTCAATCACGCTTTTAAGACTCTGAACGATGGTATTTTTCTCTTTCGATTTCTTAAAGTCGTGTACAAATTCCGCGTGGAGCTTTTTAAAGTTAATTTTACTAATATCATACGGCTTGTTAGGTTCTTTAGCTTTGCCGGGTGTAACGGTAATCGACTCATCAATAATTTCATGCAGTTGTTTAATGATATCGCTGATATCTGCTTGTTCACGGTCTTTTTGCAAGCTTTTATAGATAATATTTATAGCGTTGTATTGGTGGCGATAAGCATTTACTCCGGGAATGGTGAGACACGCTTTAAATTTAATAAATACTTCGCGGCTCATGACCTCAAACTTCTTTCTGGTTTCATCATTTTCGTTCACCGCTTCTTTAGCCGCAACAATTGCCTTATTTCTCTCAAATCCGCTGGTGTTAATGATTGCATCAAGCGGCGCTTTTCGCTCACTCAAGAAATCACTTACCAAGCCAATCGCTTGTTTTAACTCTTCAAGTAATTCTTCTTTGGTTCTGGTTGGATCCAGTTCAACCGGCCCCAGACCGCCTGTTCTACCAGTATCGCCTGTACCGGTAAAGGTAGCGAGTGCTTTGCGTAAATTCTTGAGGATGCCGCAATAATCGATAATAAGACCATTGTTTTTATCGCCGTTAACTCGGTTGGCGCGGGCAATCGCCTGCATCAGCGTATGGGCTTTGAGCGGTTTGTCCAAATAAAGATTTGCCAAACTCGGCACATCAAACCCAGTGAGCCACATCGCGCAAACTATCGCAATTCTAAAGGGATGTTCTTCTTTCTTAAAAGCAGAATCCACATCAATTCGCGTTCCATCGGAGAGCTCAAAGCCATTTTTAATAAGTCGTCGATGCGTAGTGATATCGAAACCCCATTTTCTAAACTTCTCTACCTCACCTTGCTCCTCACTTATAATTACTGCCATCTTTGTCTCTTTCATCCAGATGAGCTGATTAGAAAGATAATCCTTTTCTTCTCCCGCTGCCCTGTTCCAGGATTCTCTAATTTCCTCTGTTTTTTGATCCCAATATTGTTTGATCAATTCATACATCCGCACACAGGTTAGTTTATCAATACACACCAACATCGCCTTGCCAGCCTCCCAAGAAGTGGTGTAGTGCTGGACAAAATCCTGGGCAATTTGATTAAGCCGTTTTTCCGCGGTGATGATGTGATATTCGCGCTTCAGCTCTTTTTCCAGTCGCTGGCTAACATCGATATCATTAATTTCAATTTCTTCCAGTTTTTCGGCAATCCGTTCATTAATATCATTGGTGGCTACACCCAGGGTATCGCCTCGCGAATCATAATAGAGCGGTACGGTCGATTTATCCTCTACCGATCGTTGAAAATCATAGGTGGAAACATACTCGCCAAAGACCTGCATGGTAATCTGATCATCTTTAAATAACGGTGTTCCCGTAAAGCCGATAAAGTTGGCTTTTGGTAAGGCATTGCGCATATTTAAGGCCAGAGTGCCGTATTGAGTGCGGTGCGCTTCGTCGGTGATCACAATAATGTCATCTCTCCTGGTGTAGCCTTCATCCGGGTCAACTTCTTGATTGAATTTTTGAATGGTGGTAAAAACATAGGCCTTTTGTTGACTCATGAGTTTTGCCAAATGTCTGCCGCTGCTCGGTCGGCAGGGTGTTTTGTCGTTATCAGCCACGCCGCATCCGGCAAAGGTTTTGTATATTTGGGTATCCAGATCATCACGATCCGTACAAATCAAGAAAGTATAATTACCGCCGATTTTACGGTGCACTTTGGTAGTAAAAAACACCATGGAATAACTTTTCCCGGCACCTTGCGTATGCCAGAAAACGCCGAGTTTTCCTTTGACTCTATGGGGATCATTCAAGGCTTTAATGACTTGATTAACGCCCAGATACTGGTGATTTTTCGCCAGCACTTTTATTTGTTTGCCGCTGGAATCGTCATAGATAATGAAGTTTTCAAAGATATCCATGAAATTTTTCTGGTCGCAAACACCCTTCAGAAGAGTTTCCATATCCACCACACCATGATCGGATTCTGACAAACGCTTCCACTCATGAAAATGCTCAAAACCAGCAGTGATGGTACCGATTTTGGCTTTTTCACCGTTTCCTAGCATGATTATCGCATTATGATGAAAGAAGTGCGGGATAGTGTCTTTGTAATCAGCAAAGTTTTTTTCGTAGGCCTGTTTGAGGTCTTTGTGAATATTTTTGCATTCGACAAATAAAAGCGGGATGCCGTTGACAAACCCCACAATATCAATCCGACGGCGGTATAAATCACCCTGCACCCAGAGTTCGCGCACTGCCAAGAAGTGATTGTTGGTCGCCTCGTCAAAATCAAAAATCTTAAGTCGTTCTCTTTTTATCTCCCCATGTTCACCCTGAAAAGAAACTAGCACACCATCTTTAAACAGTTTGTATTTATCAAAATTATTGGCAAGCAAAGACTGGCTCTGGGAATAATCCACCACTTGACGCACGGCTTCATCGTAGGCGGTTTCAGTAAGTCCTGGATTGAATTCTTTAAGAGCTTCTTTCAGATAACGCGTAAGCACCACCTCATGGTCGGAATTTCTGCCCAAAAGTCCCTCCGGACCAAATGTTTCTTGGTTATGGGCATAAACCGAATCCCATTTAAGATTATTTTTTAAGTAATCGGTGGTTGTTTGTTGGACTAAAGTGTCTTCGTTTAAATAGGTCATAATTTTTTCTTTCTTGAATTAAGTAATTTTTTGACTTCGCGATCAAAGTCAGAAATATAGTTTTTGTCCTGCATTACCCGATATTTTTCATATTCTTTTAAAGCAAGTTCTTCCGCAACTTCATGGCTAATCTTACCTACATTGGTCAAAATCTCGTGTTCACTGAACTTTAAAAAAGCATTGAGCTTTTCTATCCAGTCTTTCATGGTCATTGCTCGACTGCGAGCAGCCTGCATCTCAGCATAATCCAAATACATATTAACGATTCTATTGAGCTCGGTAAGTTCTTTTTTATCCAAATAGTTTTTAGCGATAGCTACATCGCTGGGCATAATTTTGCCGTTTGGAGATCTTCTCCACGATGTAAGCCCCAGCTTATCTTTTTTACTACTCACGCGATCTTGGATAATTTCTGCTGCTGTTTTTCCGGTAATGGCAAAATGAAGTTTGTTTTGCACTGTCGCGAAAAACTGTTTACTCTCGTACGCTTTGGGAGAATAGTCTATGGCTGTGGTATAAATATCGGTAATTTTCTGGTAGAACATTCGCTCGCTGGAGCGGATATCTTTGATTTCTTCATAAAGTTCATCAAAATATCTGGCGCTGAAACGGGAGCCATATTTGAACCTGTCGCTATCTAATACATAGCCTTTGTGGATATAACTTTTGAGAATTTCTGTCGCCCATTGCCTAAATTGGGTGCCCCGTTCGGAATTTACCCGATAACCGACGGCAATAATGGCTTCTAACGAATAAAGGGATGCGTTTCTTTTGACTTCTCTTCCCCCTTCTTTTTGAACTTGTAAGAAATTCTTACAAGTTACCGTTTGGTCAGCTTCACCCTCTGCATAGATGTTTTTGAGATGCTGGGTTATATTTTGAGGCGTGGTGTCAAAAAGTTCTGCCATTTTCTTTTGGGTAAGCCAGATATTTTCTTCGGCATACAATACCTCAATATTCACCGAACCGTCCGGTGATTGATAAAAAGCGATTTGATTATCTGGTATTTTTTTCATAATTTTATACCTCAACCTCATTAGATAATTTGTCATATCTAAGGAGGTCAATCTCGCCGCTCATCAGTCGCGGCAAGAGCAAATCTCGCGCTTGAGCAAGTTTTTGGTTTTGATCTAATAAATTCTTTTTCGCTAAATAAATTTCCGAGATAAGTTTTTCAAATTCGTTAACAGTCTCACTATTCTTTGGAAAAAGAATCGTCATTTTGTTAAGATGTGCTGGACCAAAATTTAATTGAGCAGCGCCTATGGCTAATGATGAAGTTTTTTCAATAAACCCACCGTACAATAGATATGTTTTTAACATCCATTTTCTCATTGGCTTTTTTGGACGCATTCTAATTAGACTAGTATTTAACATTAATGGTAAATGGGAAGTTCTTACAGTCACTAGCCTACCTAATGTTCCAGAACTCGAAATAACATGATCATCTTCTTTTAAAAGAAAATGTTTGTATTTACTGTATACTTCATTTTCATCTAAATATCCTACTTTGCTTAAATCAATTTCATCATCACCAAAAGTCCGAATATTTAAAAATGGTATTCCTTCTTCTCTGAACTGGTAGTTACGCAAACCAGGACCTTCCTTAAAATCAATTAATTCTGGGAATGGTACTTTTTCCCACCCCTCCGGAACTCCATCAACAATTTTTACTTTTTCATGTCCCGGAAAGCGGAAATATATAAACCACTCGCGGAATAAGAGCCGCGCCGCTTCTTCCAAAAGCTGTATCCGCCGGCGGTTGGTGTAGATAAGGTCGTCGTAGGCGGAGAGAATTGAAGCAATGATTCTCTGCACTTCAATCGGAGGAAGCCAAAATTTAAATAAAGTTAACGTTGTGGCATTTGCATTACCCTGAGCAGCCCCACCTTTAATACTCCTAACGAAATTCTTATAAATATCTGATTCAATAAGACGACCAATATAGCCTGAATCTGCTAAATCAGATTTTATTTTTATCCTAACAAGATATGAAGCAAAAACAGCATCATTATTGTTTCTAATTAATTTTGCATAGCCAGTAGTGTTTCCAGTTCTCGCTATAACAATATCGCCCGCATTTAACTTATATTTTGGATAATCGGATTCTGATATTTTACAATAAGGTACGCTTTCCCAATCTATTGGGCCGCTTGCAATGTCTGTGATCCTCAAATATTTTGGTCCAACCTCAAAATCATCGGCTGATGCAGTGTAGCCATACTGTGTATCACATATTTGATTTAGACTAATTAATGGCCAATTCATATCTTTAGTTTCCTAAAATTTTCACTAATCTTTTTTGAAAGATCGGCAGCTTGGGCGTTCAGGTCTTCAAGTTCGGTATGAATAGTGCGCATAGTTTCACTAAAATCAAAGTCCGGGTCTTCTTCCTCCGGCGCTACGCCCACATACCTGCCCGGGGTAAGGCTCCAATCGTTTTCCTTAAGCTCGGTTTTGTCCACCAGCTTTACTAAACCCTCTACATCGCGCAGTTTACCTTCCGGAAACCGCTCCACCAGCCACTGGGCTTGGTGATAAAAATAGCGAGCAAGTTTCAATTGATTCACCGTTGTGTCTCGCGCCTCTTCGACTTGTTTTTTGAGGTTGGTAATCTCTCTGGTATTCCACTTGTCACTCTCCTTAGCGCTATAAGTATTCAGACACACATCAATTAAACGGTTGGCGAGCCGATACAAGAGTTCAGCTTCTTTAATCAGCTTATTATTTTCCTCTGCAAGCGGCTCCAATTCCTTGAGAGCTTCGGTAAGTTTAATATTGTCTTGGTTTTTCTTTTTCCACCAGGTACTTTTTTCTTGCGATAGTTTAGTAAATGACTGGTTTGCGCTAGTGTAAGCTTGCAGACAGTCGGCTAATTCTTTGACTGTTTCCGCTTGTTTACCGCCTGCCTGCGCCGTAATCGTCGCGGCAGGCAGGTCTTTGGGAAGTGTAATCAGAAACGGTTGAAGCTCTTTATTAAGTTTGGTGAAAATGGTTTCATAGTCGTGAGCAAAAGCAATGCTTTGCATGGCTTCCTTGATTGTAGCGGAAATATAATTTATTACCAGATCATGAAAGCGTTTAGTCTCACCCCGATAAAGCCAGATGATAGATAAAATATTTTGGAGTTGTTCCGGACTGAAATCATAGATTTTGCGTGTCACCTTGCGAAAGATATTGCGCGCATCAATCATCAAGACTTTGTCTTTAAATTCTGCCGGCTTGGATTTATTGAAAAACCACAGTTCGCAGGGCACGGTTCGGGTATAAAAAAAGTTAGAACGAATGGAAATCATGATATCCACATGACCGGTTTCAATCAGTTTTTCCCGCACTTTAGCTTCAGTATTTCCTGCGCTTGAAGCTTGTGACGACATCACAAAACCGGCACGGCCTTGTTCGGCTAAATAACTGTAAAAATAACTGATCCAGACATAGTTGCCGTTACTGACTTTACCTTTCTTATTTACTCCGGGCAGACCAAAGGGTAAACGGGGGTCGTTTTTGATTTTGTCCGCGTCAATCTCATCCACATTAAACGGTGGATTAGCCATTACAAAATCGGCTTTATGATGCAAATTATGCGGATCTTCATAGTAAGTAATCGCTTTTTTAATGTCACCCACCAAGCCATGCACGGCCAGATTCATTTTGGCTAAGTTAATGGTCGTTGCATTTTTCTCCAGACCGTAAAAACTTAATTTATCATTGGGATTTTCGTGCAGATTCTCCACAAAACGGGCACTCTGGACAAACATCCCACCGCTACCGCAGGCCGGATCCAGCACGGTGCCTTTTTTGGGTTCCAGTACATTGGCAATGAGTGAGACTAACGAAATAGGCGTAAAAAACTCCCCGCCGTCATGAGCTTTTTGATCGGCAAACTGAGTGAGAAAATATTCATAAATACGGCCAAATACATCACCGTCAACTTTTTTCAGTTCTTCCGGATTCAAAGCCCGTAAAAGCTCACCCATAATTTCGTTTGACAATTCCCGATATTCACTTTTTGGCAAAACACCGCGCAGACTTTCATTATCTTCTTCAATGAATTCCATCGCATCAATAACTGCCTTGGCACGGTCATCGCTATCTTTCAGCCCCACCAGATAATCAAATTCAGCGTGCGGACGTAAAAATATAGTCGATTTACCACGAAAGTTTTCTTTGGTGATTGCAATGGTCGAACCGTCTGATCTTCTTGGTAAACCCGCAACGATTTCATCTTTTACCGCCAAATAACGACTGTACGCATGGCGTAAAAATACCAAGCCCATCACCGGCATAAAATATTCATTACTGGCATAATTGGAATTTGCTCGAAGCGTATCCGCCGCGCTCCAGAGTCTTTTTTCGATTGCTTCAATGTTTTCAAGTTGTGTCATAGTTTTTATTTACCCCATTAGATGTTTACTATCTAACGGGTTTACTTAAAAAGTAATCCTTTCTCTTTAAAACTGATATAACTATCATCGGTGATGATGATATGGTCAAGTACTTCAATATCGAGAATCGTACCCGATTGGATCAATTTCTCAGTGAGTTTGATATCCTCATCAGACACTTCCGTGTTTTTTGAGGGATGATTGTGCGCCAATATGATGGAAGAAGTAAAGTGGCGTATAGCTGGTTCAAAAACTTCGCGCGGATGCACCAGCGTTTCCGTCAGTGTACCGATAGAAATAGTTTCTTTATGAATGAGCTGCTTGCGAGCATTGAGATACAGCACCATAAAATATTCTTTTTGCTTACCTCGCAAATCAGAA
>Ga0315293_10004147_pt1 | contig 13833 bp, 6 predicted proteins | sample YL17G13_20_MG_FD_203071 | JGI IMG/M metagenome (GOLD analysis project Ga0315293, IMG submission 203071) | Sediment microbial communities from Yellowstone Lake, YNP, Wyoming, USA - YL17G13_20 | ecosystem: Environmental > Aquatic > Freshwater > Lake > Sediment | place: USA: Wyoming | collected... | reverse complement strand
CCGCCGGGAGCGCACCGGACGCGCAGCGATGACTTCCGGGGCCGCGAGCACGCGGGCGGTGGGCTGCGTGGATCGCCGGGCTGAAAGACCGCATGCGAGCGCAGGCTGACACGCTGCGCCGGCAACGTCGTCTGTCGGGAGCGACTCGGCGCTCCCCAGAACTCCCCCAACGCTCTCATCGACAATTTCGAAGCATGGTACGTCCGGGGTGCGGAGACCCACCGCGCAGGAAATGGCGTTCTTGGCCCGTGGTGCGGCGTCCCGCCGGGACACCGCGCTAAGTGGCATTGTAGTACTATGTACCCATCCTGAGTCTCGACGTGAAACTTAATGCATGGTAGAACGTCTAACCAGTTGGCGGGCGCGGCAAGCCACGGCGGAACAGGCGTGCCGTCTGCTGCATCGGGAGGATGAATGCCAGGAGCCAGAACGGCTGCAACCGTTGTGTGGGTGGCTTGTGCCACGACCCTCATGGCCGCGCTGCCGACCGCAGGGGCGGCGGGGCAAGAGACCCGGCCTGCGGCCGGCCAGCCCGTGGCGATGCTGCGGACATGGGCCGTGCTGGCGTCGGAGGAATTGCGGAAGTCCGGGCTGGAAGATCAGGTTCTGGTCGGCTTGGGGGCCGACAGCACGATAACGCTGGTCGATCGCCAGCAGATCAAAGCCGTATTCCAGGAACGCGCCCTGGCCGCAATGTTTACCGCCGAGGCGACCGGCCGCCGCCGCGACATCGGCCGCATACTCAAGGCAGACGCCCTCCTGCTCCTCTCGGATGAAACGGTGGACGGCCTCCGGCTCATCCGCGTGGTCGTCTGCGACACGCAGGCCGGCGCGCGGCTGCTGACGGACGGGCTGGCTTGGTCGCCGGACAGGATTGGCGCCGCGGCAGAGGATGTTGCGGCGCGGGTTCGTCAAGTGCGCAAGCATTTTGCTCACGGCGTGGAACGGGTCTACGGCGTGCCTCCCTTCGTCTGCCGCAACCTGGAGTATACGTACAACCACCTGCAAAGCGGATACGCGAACCTGCTGGGCAACGCCTTGTCGTCGCAGCCGGGCGTTGCCGTGATCGAGACCGAAGAGGCGCGACAGATTGCGCGGGAACTGGCATTGGCGGGGGGTGAGGTTGCCCGCATGATGCCGAAGTTCGTCGAAGGCGAGTACGAGGTCGTTCGGGCCGAAGACGGCGGCGAGCCGACCGTCCGACTTACGCTTACTTTGACGGGCGGCGGCGGCAAGAGCGAGACGATCAGTGAGAACCTGAAACTCTCGGCCGCGCCCGGGTTTCTTCGCGTGGACGTTGCGGCCCGCGTGAGCGGTCAAACCAAGGGAGAGGTCGAGCAGGGCCTTACGGCGGAAGAACAGTTCGCCGCCCTGGCGGCTCGGGCGGATGCGTTCGCGCTGCTGGGCGGTTGGCAGCAATCGACGGGCCTGCGCGAGGCGGCGCTGCTGCTGAGAGATGAGCCGGTCCAGCGGATGAAACTGCTGGACGAGTACCGCAGGGCGATTTTTGCTCCGCTGCCGAACGGGCTGAACCCCTATCAACGCAAGTCCGATCGTACGGAGGCTTGCCGGCAGGCCTGTGCTCCCCGCTGGGCTTTGTGGCGGGTGGCCGTGGAGCACATGCAATTCATGGTGCTCAGCGGCCAGGTCGCGCCGGACTGGGTCAAGAAGCGGATAGAGCGGATGTTCAATGTTGATTACATGAGGCTTACCATCGGACATGGCGCCGATGAAGACCTGGTGCGAGCCGAAAAAATCAAGAAGCGTTTCGCGATGGAGTGTACCGGCGCCCTGCTGCAAAATGGCTCGACTGGGATTATGTACGGAGTCAACAGATCTCGCATTGACCTCAAACCGTGGGACAAGGAAGACCTCGACTTTATTTTTTACATGATGGACAACGTATTCCCCGAAGATGTCGGCTATGCCCAATGGGTGCCGCTGCCCAACCGGGAACTTGGGTGGAAGAAGGTGAATATCGGCTACACGAGGGAGGAATTCCTGGATTTCTGCGATCGCCTGGAGGCGTCCCAGCGGCCGGTCAGCCGCCTCTGCGGGCGCTCGGCCAGGCTGTGGCGGCTGTGGTTTGAGCGGGACCCCTCAGGCCAGCCGGCCGAAGAATTCCTCAAACAGGCCGAAGCGCTTGTGAAGGAGTGGGAGCGAGTTCCCAAGCATGTCAATTTCTGGTACTACTGCTTAATAAGGGACCTGTGCCGGGAAATCAAGCAGAGCATGGCTCCTCCCGAACCAAAACCCAACCCCAAGCCCAAGCCCGATCCCTCGCCACCTCTTAAACCGGACAAGCCCAAGCCGCCGCCGGAACAGTTCGCAATCGCCTACGAGGAGATTCCGCTGCAACTCAAAGACCTCACCGGCCAGGTGCGCCCATGGGAAAGTGGAACAAACTATAAAAGGGGCTGGTGGGGCATGAAGTTGCTCAATTGTGGCGACAGCATGGACGTCTTTTGGGATGCCGGTGTTGTCCTGTTCCATCGCCAGAAGGGTCTCCTCGAAGAAGTGCTTGTCGAGCCGGATGCCGGCTTCGGCGATGTACAGTGGGACGGCAGGAACCTCTGGGTCGGCGCGTGTAGCGGCAGTGTCCGTGTTCTCTCGGCGGACGGCAAGGAGGTCACCCGGGTTGACATCGACCATGGCCTGCCGCCCTGTGAACGGGCCATCCGACTGATGCCGATCGCGCCAGGCAAGATCTTGGCCGTGGGTTGTCTCGAGCCTATGGGGCGAGCATGGTGTGCCATGATTGAACTCAAGGACGGCAAGCCGGTCGTCAACGTTTTTCACCGGGCCTTACGCATCAAGTCGTCAGACGAGGAGGAGAAGGCGGCCGATGCCGATTATGCCTTTTTCCCTCTGGGTCTGTATGCGTATCCCAGGCCCGGCGAGAGGCCGCTGATAGTGGTAAAGCGGCATGGTCCGCGCGGAGAGAGACTGTCTCAACCGCTGGTCATTGACCCCGATACCCTGGAAGTATCCGTCTCGGAGGCTGTGCTCTCAGAGGTCACGCGCTACTATTTTGCCGACAACGGCAAGGTCCTGGGATTGAATGTAAATGATATATGGATGTATCCTTCTTTATCTGAAGTCCGACGCAGAGACTATGAGTACCCGCTGGTTCACAATCCCTACTTAAACACGAATAGTAATCTGACATTCTGGAAAGGCCGGGTCTATGTCATGGGACAGCCGTGGTGCCGCATCGATCCGACCACCATGGAGGTCGAGTACCTGTCTGCGCCGCGCGCGCCGATTGGCTTATATGAGGCCACGCATTACGGCATTTCGGCCCACTATGGCCTGGTTGTGTGGGGAGGACGGCTTAATAAGTTTCTCCGAGTATTGGTGAACGAAGAGGCGGTGACGAAGGAGCCTTCCGCGGCCACTGGACCCGACAAGGATTCCGCGAAACCGCCCGCCTCCGCGGCGTCTAACAGGTAGAACGGCGTGGCAAGGGAATCGCGTGGACGACAGCCCGGCCAATCAGATCAGCCTTCACGTCCCGCAAATGTACCGCGTGGCGTATCGGCTGCTGGCCGACGCCGACAGGGCGCACGACGTGGTGCAGGAGGCGTGCGTGAAAGCGCTGACCAAGTTAGACGGCTTCGACGGAAGGGCGACGATGGCGACCTGGCTGCACCGCATCACCGTCAATTGCGCAAAGGACGCCATGCGAAGCGAAACCCGTAAGGAGCGTGCCTGCCAGGCGCTACGATCCCAGCCGGTCAATCAGGTTCCGGGGCCCTGTCCGGCGGAAGCGGCCGAGACCAAGGAACTGACGGACCTGGCTTGGACGCTGTTGGATAAGTTGCCCGAGGACTGCCGGTCGGCCTTCGCCCTGACGCAACTCGACGGCTACCGCTACGACGAGGCGGCCGAAATCGAGGGCGAGCCGCGCGGCACCATCGCCTCGCGTGTGTTTCGGGCCAAGAAGATTTTGCTGGAACAGATGAATGCCCACATGGATGGGAGGGCGAAACCATGACGAACGAACGCGACGAAATCCTGATGTCGCAACTGGCCGACGGCGAGTTGTCCAGCGACCAGGCCAACGAGTTGCTCCTGAGCGTGCTGGATGCACCGGCCGATCGGGAGAAACTCAAGGCGCTGCTGCGCCTCCGGCAGACGACGGCCGGTTGGCGCAACCGCCAGCCCAAGCGTCCGGTGATGATCGTCGCGGGGCGCCCCGGGGCGTTTCGTCGCGGCCGGGCGGCGTGGCGCATGGGCGGTCTGGCCGTGGCGGCCTGCGTCGGCGGGCTGCTGGCGCTGGCGGGCATCTGGGCGGCGGGATGGCTGGGCGGCCCGGTTCGGCAGACGTACCAGTGGCCGACCGTAGCCCAGGTGACGCCCGAGCAGATGCAGCAGGTGGCCATGATCTTCGCCCTGCACGAATCGGTCGCCGGGCCGCTGGCCTGGTATGCCGCCGACGATCAGAACATCCGGCTGGCCTCTGCCGGGGGGACGGAGGCCGGCCAAACACCCATCGCCGTGCTGCTGAAGTTGGGGCCCGCCGGCCCCGACGCAGCCCGTTCGGCAGGCTCAGGGCAAGCCGCGAGGACGCTGGTGATCGTCTGTCGGGAGGACCGGCCGGCCGTCATCGAACTGCCCGCCGAATCGCCCGGCCGAGCGGGCCTGCGGATGTACCTCACGCCGCGCACCGTCAACGGCAAGGTGGAGATGCAGTACGCCATTGCCGTCGATGGGGACGGGCGGCAGCCGTCCGTCGCCAGCCTCGCGGGCCGGCGCCGCGTCGGTCTGGCCGAGACGTCGCTGGGTCAACTGGCCCTTGGCGACGGGCTGCTGAACGTCGAGGCGTCTGCCTGGCCGCTACGATAGGGGGGAGGAAAATGCGGATTGCGGATTGCGGATTGCGGATTGTTTGCAGCGTCATCCTCCCGCTGATGCTGCTGGCGGCGATGCCGTGCGCGTTCGCTCGCGCCCAGGCCATGGACAGGGAAGTCAAGTTGCCTCCGCTGCCGATGCAGTTCGGACGGGGCGGCCAGGAGATGCGCGTCTGGCTGCATTCTCTCGGCTGGCCGCACCCGGTGAACGTTGTCCTGAGCGCCTTCGGCCGAACGTGGTCGGAACCCATCCCTGTCGCGTTTTCCTCGGGCTACCCCTCGGCATACATAGCCGTGCCGAAGGTGCGCGTGCCCACGGTTTTCTCGATCATCATCGACGAAATCAAGAAAAGGCGCATTGTGGGCGAACTCATCGCCTACCCCGAACAGGGCGTGGCGTGGGACGAAAAGATCGTCCTCTACTCCACTCGCTTCTCGACGCCCGGCTGGTTCAACTGGTGGGCGAAGGCCACGGGCCTTCCGTTGAAGACCATCGAGCGAGTGGAGTTGGAGGCCGTCGAATTCGGCCAGGTTGCCGAGGACGCCAAGGCGCTCCTGATTCTCAGCATGGGCCCAATCAACAGAAGAGATCCGTTTCATCGTTTTGTGAAACTTGCGAACGAGAAGAACGTCAACATCCTCCTCCTCGGTGACCCCGACTTGGCCTACCGGTGGGCCGATTTTCTCGGTGACGCCGCCGGGCCGGCGGAGGTCGGTGGGGGGCAGATGCAGGGAGATTTGCTGGCCGTCACCGGCAAGCAATCGTGGCGCGAACCGCTCCAGTTTCGCTTCTGCCGAAGCCCCTGCGGCGCGGTGATGAATCGCTGGGCGTGGATTCTCGGCAAAGACGGCCTGCCGCTGGTCGAGTCGGTCGCCGACGCCACCGCGCCGCCCGAGACCGCGCGTTCGGTGGTCTTGAGTTACCTGTCGTGGGAGGATCAACTCGGACGTCGTGAAGAGGCGGACGCCACGTTGCTGGCGATCCTGTCGGCGGCGGCCAAGGCGGAGCCCCCGAAAATCGCCGGACATCCCGTGGAGTTCATCTATCCGAAGAAGACCGAGTTGAACGCGAAGGAACGTCCCGTTCTTTCCGCGGTGCGATCGGTGGAACCTGTGCTGCGAGAAGATGGGAAACCGGATTACAATCCGCCGATCTACTCCATTCTGGATCTCCGGGGGAAGGAGGAGATTCGATATCCAGACGGTGATTTGTCCGAAATCTGCCGCCGCTCCATCGAAGACCGACAGCCCGTTTGCGAACTCATCATCCTGGGCGACGATAAGATGCTGGACGAATGGCAATGGTTGAAACTGGACCGCGCGAAGAAACAAATCGGCGCCGCCGGCGTCCAATGGTTGCCGGACGATGAACTTCCGCCTTCGAAAGAGAGCCAGATTCGACTGATGCTGAAACTGACCGAACTTGGCGTGCCACTGGGGCCGCCGCAACAAGAGGAGGAGAGAAAATGATTACCTACAGGCGTTCCGTTTGTGTCGCGTGCATCGCCATCGCAGCCCTGCTGGGAGTGGCCCAGGCGCGGGCGCAGCCGGAGGAGAAACCTGCCACCACCCCGTCGGCTGAAAACATGACGGAGGCAGCCGACAAAGCGAACCTTCGCGCCATCCGGGTGGCCGTGTTCGACTTCGACGTGCTCAAGGGCGTGGACCTGGAGCCGGCCGCGCTGACCGACCAGGTCAACACGATGCTGGCCGGGATGGACCGGGTCACCATCGTCAACCGCGACCAGATCAAGAAGGTCGCCGACGAGCACAAGATGGCGCTCGCGGGGCTGGTGGACAACGCCTCCGCGGCGCAACTCGGCAAGTTCCTGGCCGCCAACTACGTCATCGTCGGCCGGGCCAGCCGCATCGGCCAGACCAACTACCTGGTGCTCAAGATCGTCTCCGTGGCCACGACCGTCCAGACGACCGTCTCGGCCAAGGCAGTCGCCGAGAAGGGTTTGGAGGCGCTGGTGGATCGGCTCAAGGACTCTCTGGCGCCCCAGGTCCGTGACCTTCAGAAGCCGCCGGAAGCGGAGGACGACGCCGCCTTGGCCAAGATGCGCCAGGCCGCCAAGGCGCTCACTGGCAAGGTGATTCTCGTGGATGTGACGGAGACGCATGTGAACCGCCCGCTGGCCGACCCGGCCGCCCAGATGGCCATCGCCAACCGCCTCAAGGCGCTGGGGATAGAGGTGATTGTGCCCAAGGACCCGGTGGGCGGTTGGAAGCAGGGGCTGCTGGAGACAGGCCGATACGGCGAGCAGAAGGTGGACCTCCTGCTGGAGGGTGAAGGCACGAGCGCCTATGCGGCCGCGATGGAGGGCCTGATCTCCTGCCGCGCGAGAGTGGAACTGCGCCTGATCGCCGTGCCGGGCAGGAACGTAACCGTCAGCGACAAGGGCGTGGCTGCCCGCGTGGACCTGGTGGAAGCCTTGGCCGCCAAGGCCGCCCTCGAAGACGCCGGCGTCCAGGCCTGCGACGCTGTAATCATCCAGTTCGCCGACACCGTCGAAAAGGCCCGCTGAGCCCGGAACCGGACGGCCATGAGAAGAAGAGCGGGACATCTGGCGTTGGCGATTCTCATCCTGGCTGCGGCAGGGCCTGCCGGCGCTGAACCCGGGGCCGACCGCCCGTGGTCCATCGGGCTGCTGCCGGTGACCGTCCGTCTGCCCGGCGCCGATAAGAACCTTCGCGGCGCGGTCGAACAGACCCTGGACGCCGAGACCGCTTCGTTCCCCAACGCCGAGATCGTTGACCGGACGCAGCTCGGACGGGTCCTGGACGAGATCGTCCTCAGCCACCTCGGCCGCAAGGACCTTCAGGCCGGCCGGATCGTCGGGGCCGAAATTCTGATCGCCTCGCGTCTGGCGCCCCAGGCCGACGGCGTTCGCCTGACGCTCGACGCCGTGGAGACCGCGACCGGAAACGTGCCGCTGTCGCACTCCGCCACGGTCTCCGACGAGGCGGACGTGCGGCAGGTGGTGCGACGCTTCGTCCGGGCGCTGCCGGAGCACCTGGTGCGCCGGCCGGAGGCCGTGGACGTCGCCCTGCTGCCGATCGAGCACGAGAGTCCGTTTTCCGGGGAGGGTGGGCTGGCCGAGGGGCTTCGCACCCGTCTGGCCGAACGGCTGGCGGCTTTGCCACACGTTCGCGTCCTGCACCGTGAACTGGGGGAGTTTGTTCTCTCCGAGGCATCGCTGGCGGCGACGGGCCTGGTGGACCCCGAGCGCGCGTTCGCTCCTGTCGCCGGCGCAATCGCCGTCCACGGAAACCTGACGCAGACGTTTCCGAGCGGCAAGGAAGTGGACCAGTCGGAACTCGTGCTGGAACTGAAGGTCTCGCGCGGGGGGGAGGAGAAGGGAATCCGCGTCGCCGGCATTTTAGCCGAGGCGGCGGCGATGGAGACCGAGGCCGTCCAGCGTCTCGCGGATGCCATAGCGGCGCTGGCCGGCACGCCCGCCCCGCCGGCCGTCGAGACGGACGATCGGGCGCGGCGGTACTGGGAGGCCCAGAAGTACCTCGCCTTGGCGAAGCAAATGGCGGCCACGTACGAGGGGTTCCAGGCCAACGCCGAACAGGCGATCTCGCTGGCCCTGAAGGCGGCCAACCTGATCCCCGACAGTCCCGAACCCTACGTGTTTGTTGATCCGCTAGGTACGGCCACTCGTGATACCGGCGAGGGCTTCAGTGTGCCGCTGTACCACGAAGAGCCTATCGTGACCATGCGCCGGCACTTCATTGAGGCGTTCCCCGACCACCCCTTGTGGGGGGCCGCCGTGCGCCGTGAAATCTCCGATTTGCAGCAGAAAGCACGTGGTTGCTCGGAGCCACTCGCCGAGGCCCCTCGGGCCCGGGCCCTCGAGCTGGCCCGGCGAGCCGCCTACATGATCCTGACCTGCCCGCCGGGCCCCGATTGCGGCAGTACCGTTGTGGACATCCTACTCGAGAACGGGGATGCCAACCTCGCCCAGCAGGTCTGCCTCGCCTACGTGGATGAGCACGAGCCGCCTTCCTATACACCTTTCGGCTACTACATCGCCAAGGCCATCTACCTCGAGCGCTTCGACTGGGCATGGGAGGCCCTGGAGTGGTCGGACCGGATGTATCCGGGCTGGGCGTTCACGAGTTACTACCTGACGCCTACACTCCGGGACAAAGTGAAGAAAGCGGGGCCGAGGTTCAAGCCATTCCTCGAACACATCGAGTGGCTCCTCCAGCAAAAGCGGGACATCGGGGCGTTCCAGGCGGCGTTTTCGGCTCCATCCTGGGGCGATACCCGCCTGGTGGACCGAAAGCCGTTGGAGGGTCTGACGCAATACACCGTCCCGCAAGGCCACGCCATGTCCGTCTCCGCCGAAGGCGGCCCCCTTCTGGCGATTCTGCGGTCCGGTCAGGAATACTGGCTTTGGGAGGTCAGCCGACGTGAGCCTCTGCGCCTCGAGGGTGTCCCGCCGCTCTATCCGCTCAACACGATCTACACGAGTTACGTCATGCGTCCGTCAATCGCGTCGTTCGGCGGGCGCGTGTACGTCGGGGCCGAAGAGCACGGCCTGTATGTGGTTGACCTCGCGACGGGAAAGGCGACGAAGGTGACCGACGGTTTTCCGGACGGGTCGGTCCATGCGCTGCTGGTGCGGGGTGGGGCGCTCTATGCCGCAGGCGGCGGCAAGGAAGCAGGTTACATAGCCCGGCTGGGCGACGGTTCCGACAAGTGGACCCTCTGGATGGCCCCGGACGCGTGCGGGCCGGTACGGCGCGTCTGCCCGCGCGACGGCGAGGCCTGGCGAGTTTACCACTCCGGCTCCGAGCGGGTCAGCCTGTTTGACCCCGCATCCGGCGCCTGGCGCGACGGTTGGTCCGTCGAAGTCTACTCCTTCCAGCCTTCCTGTATCGCGTCAACCTGCGGGCTCGACGTTCTGGTGGAAACTTACTCCGACACCCAGGATCCGCTCTATCGGCTGGAGGAATCGAGCGGCGGCCTCAAGCCGATCTACTTCCCCCCTTCAACGTTGAACAACCTGTCCAGCACGCTGCGCCGTCACAGCTGGTTCTGGGACCCGAAGACCCGGGAGGGGATGCGGGTGGCCCCCCTGGCCGGCTGCCCGACCGACGTCCTCGCCGACGAAGAGATGCTTTGGGTACTGGACCGGAGCGGCGGCTTGACAGCGACACGGGACGGGGCCACGTTCGCCGGCCCGTTCATGGTGGCCGACCGCGCATCGTCCATGTGCCGCACCCACGACGCGATCTGCGTCAATGTGGGGGACTCGCTGATCATCGTGCCCCTCAAAACGCTCCGAGCGGGACTGCAGGAGAAGGGCGCTTTTCAGTCTTCGGAGCAGATCCTGCGGACGGCACTTGAGCGGCTCGAAGCCTGGATCGGCAAGCAGCCGCCGCTTCCCCGCGTCTTCTACTTCAGGAACGTCGGACGCGGGGATCTTGCCGTCGCCGCTTACCGGGACGCCGTAGACAAGGGCGAACTGTGCGGCTCAATCCACACGGCGCGGATGATGGCCTACTGGCTGGGCGAGATGCATGCGTTCGAGGAGGCCCGCGAACTGTTGCACCCGTTTGCTGAGGAGCCGAGCCGGCTACAATGCCCCAAGGCCGAAGAGGTGTACCTCTGGACGCTTGAGGGTACAGGGCGGTGGGATGAACTCCTCGCGTTTGTGCCGCGCCTCTGGCGCGAAGCGCCCCTCCGTATCTGGGGAGCAACCAAGCGCGTCGAGTACTACTTCCGCGCCCTGCGCCAGACCGCTTCGAAGGACGTGTTTGAGAAAACGTTGTGGGACTACGTTAGGGGAGACCTTCCCGAGGTGCCTGACCGTTGGCGCGACACGTTGCTGTTCAAAAGGGTCTCCCTTGATGTTCGGCGGGAAGCAGCGAAGATCCTCATGAACCACCTGAAGAAGGAAGGTCGGCTGAACGAAATCCGAGGCAACCCCCTGTTCGGCAAGCCGGACTGAGCCGGCCGCAGGTCGCGGGCGTTAACGAGGCGCCATCCGATCAAGGAGAAGTCATGGTCCGACGCGGCGGTGTTTGGCTGGCGCTTCTCGTCCTGGCCGCGACGGAGGTCGTTGCGGAGGAACCGCCGTCTCGCCCGGCCGTGACGTTGGCGATTCTCGTCGAGCAGGACACGCCTGCCGAGGCGGAGGCCGTCCGCGCTCGTCTGGCCGAGGCGCTGGAAGCCGACGCCGAGTTTCGGATCCTCGATCGCGATCACATTTCGAAGGTCCTCCGCGAGCACGCGTTGTCGCTTTCCGGCGCGGTCCAGGCGCCCGTCCAGACGGGCCGCATGCTCGGGGCGAGTTATCTGGTTTACGCTGTGCCTCAGACCGGCGGACCTTGCCCGACGCTCGGCCTTCTGTGTATCGAGGTCGGCAGCGGGAATGTGCTGTACGAACGGGCGGTGGCCCTGGGCCTGCCCCAGGACGACGCCGCAGCCCCGGCGTGGGTTCCGGAGATCGTGGCCGGCCTGAAGGCCTGCATCCACGAGGCCGAACAGGCCAGGGACAGGCCCTCTGCGACGGTGCTCTCGGTGACCAACAGGGGCGAGTCCCGGCGGTTGGAGTTTCTGGAGGACTCGCTGCGCGGCATCCTGGAGGACAGGCTCGAGGCCAAGGGCTACCGCGTCCTGCGGCGCCGCTATGCGGGCGTCCTGGCCGGCGAGACGGCGCTGGGCGTCTCCGGCCTGGTCCGACCGGACGCCGCCGTCCTGGCTGAGGCCGCCGACCTCGTGGTTGCTGCTTCCTTCGCCGAGACGCCTTCCGGCGACACGCCCTTCGAACGCACTCCCATCCGACTCCACCTGACCGTCGCTCTGAAGGGCGGTGCGGCGGCCGACCGCATCATTCCGTTTACACTGGCCGGCATGAAGGACCTCTTGCCGGAACTGGAGCGAACCATCCCTTCGAGCGGCGTGAAGGCGCCGGGCCAGGACTGGATGCTCGCCGAGCAGAAGATCGAAGCGGCGCGCCTCATGGCCGACCTCAGCCTGCCGCCTTCCGCGCCGGTGGAACACCATCAGCGCCAGATCGAAACCGCCCGACGCATCATCTACCTGGATCCCTCGGCCAAGGATGCGTACTACTACCTCGGCGCCTCGTTGGACGCCCTCATCCGCTGCTACCGCCACCAAAGCAGCGGCTGGATCCCGTGGACGCCCCAGGCCTCCAGGCAGGTCGCCGACGTCATGATGACCTACCTGAGGTTCCCGGACACCGATGCCGAGAAACGCAAGAGTGCCTACTGCTACATCATGATACACCTGACGGCGAGGTTCCAGCAGGAGCAACGGGACGAGGTCCTTGCGCTCATGGCCGACCGCGTCCGATGGCAACACAGCCTGGACCCGGTCAACCCGCCGGAAATCTGTGAAGGGTCCTACGGCCGTTTCATGGACTGGTGGGACGCGCATCCGGCCGAGCGGCTCGCCTTCCTGAAGTGGGTGGATGGACTCTACGCGCAGAAGAAGCACCTCTCAATCTTCCCCTACATGGTTGCCGGCGCCTACCAGCAACTGGGCGACCTGGACCAAGCGGCCCTGTACCTGTACGACGCTTTCGTGACCCAGGCGCCCAGCGAAGGCCATTTCAACTTCATCACCGGCGCGAACCGGCAGGGTTGGTGGCGCCAGGCGGCCGAGCGTCTGGACGCCGAGCGGCGCGACCGCCTCATCGCCCGCATCGAAGAGCAGGAGCGCTGCTGGCAAGGCGGGCCGAAGATCGCCGAACTCTACGGCCAGGCCTTCGAGGATCCGGACGCCGCCAGCGCGGACACCGGGTCCCACTATCTCGGGGGTGACCGGTTTCTCCTCGGGCGTCTGAAGTGCTCCGTCGCCGCGCCCCAGCCGGTCGAAGGGGCTCAGGGCAACCTTCGGTGCAGTCTCGTGGTGCGCCGAACGGCGGCGGGTCTCTGGATGCAAGGGATTACGGCCGACGAGAAACTGGCACTCGCGCTCTTGCCGGCGGAGGATCGGTGGCGGCCCATCGCGCTGCCTGAAAGAATGCAGAACGTCGCCCACTTCATCGTTGATGCCGCCCAGGTGGGCAAGGACGTGTTCTTTGCCCTTTCCCATCAGCAGGGAGTGGCGATCTACGACCTCGAGGCCGACTCCTGGCGGTTCCTGGGCATGAAAGAAGGCTTGGGCTCAAACTGGGTCTGGGGTCTGGCCGCCGACGGCCCCGACGTCTGGGTGACCGGCGACGGGTTCCTCAGCCGCTATACGGCCGGCAAGGTCTTCCTCCATGAGGACAAAGTGCCCAGATGGACCGAAGGGCTGGCGATGGTCGGCGGAGACCTGTGCTTCCTGGGCTATAACCCGACGGACCTGGCGATCCTCGATCCGGCCGGCAGGAAGCCCAAGCGCACGGTCACCGAGAAGGACATGCGGCGTCTGTATCCCGTGCCGGACTTCTTCTTGCCCCCCCCGCGCTATTACAGCGCCAACCAGGCCGGCCGGCGGCGGATGCTCGCGCGGCCGGAGGGCCTCTACGTGACGACGGGACTGGGCCTGGTCCTCATCGCCGCCGACGCCAAGCCGCAGCGGCTGTGGTACCCCGCGGGTTTCTGCTGGTGGAACTATCTGGGAATGCGGGTCGAGGGCAACTGCCCTCTGCCGCCGTGTATCGTCAAGGAAGTCATCCCCGACGACCGGAATCCCGACCTGGTATGGATCGTCAGCAAACGCGGTGTGCGTTACCTCCAATACTATCAGAGCCCCCTGGGATACATCAGGGATTATCTCAACCCGCCCAGCCGGTCCGAGGATGCGGCCACGTTCATCACGGCCTTCGATGCGAAGAAGCAGGCGTTCTCGGCCCCGGTCCGAACGACTGCTCCTTTCCTTCATGTTCAGCCCTTCGGTGATTTTCTGTACGTGACCGGGAAGGAGTTCGGCCGCATTCCCAAGACGACGTGGGTCCCCGACCAGCCCGCACCCGCGGGGGACCAACCGGTCCGAGTGCATTGCCCCGAC
>Ga0315293_10004144_pt1 | contig 13836 bp, 11 predicted proteins | sample YL17G13_20_MG_FD_203071 | JGI IMG/M metagenome (GOLD analysis project Ga0315293, IMG submission 203071) | Sediment microbial communities from Yellowstone Lake, YNP, Wyoming, USA - YL17G13_20 | ecosystem: Environmental > Aquatic > Freshwater > Lake > Sediment | place: USA: Wyoming | collected... | reverse complement strand
CGCCCGGCTCGCCCGCGGCGTCGGCGATAATTTCCGTGGGGCTGAAACTGGCGAGCGTGGACGGCAAGGCGGTCGCTTCGGTGGCGGAGTTCGACGCGATTTTCGCGACGATGAAGCCGGGGCAGGAAGTGACGATGGTCTTCACGAACAGCCAGGGCTGGGAGAAGCAAGTGAAGGTTGTTGTGGGCAAGCGCGTCGGCAGGCGGTTCTAGCGCCGGGCGGCAAAAGATTAAGCGAGGCAAGAATGACGGCAAAAAAGACAATCATCTTTGTGATGGCGGCGTTCCTGGCGATGTGGGCGGCGGAGGCCCGGGCGCTCGGCCCGGAAGCGGCGGCCCTTCAGAAGGTCGTCATGGAGAGCGGCGATAAGGCGGCGAAGGCGGTCGTCCAGATAAGGGTCTTTCGCAAGACCGATGAGCCGCTGTACGTGGAGATTCCCACCCCGCCAATGCAGCAGCCGGCCCTCGCGCCGGGCTACTCCACGCGGCCTTACGGGCCGTGCAGCGGCGTGTGCGTCGACAAGGAAGGCTATGTCCTGACCAGTTACTTCAACATATCGGGCGATATTGACCACATCACCGTGACCTTCGGCGACGGGAAACGCCACGGCGCCAAACTTCTCGGCTACAGCCAGGACTACGATATCGCGCTCCTCAAGATAGAAGGCGCCAAGGGCGACCTGCCTTTCCTGCCGCTCGGCGACAAGAACCCCGGCCTCGGCGCGTTCGTCATGGTCATCGGCCGGACGGAAAACGTGTTCCAGCACACGCTCAACTTCGGCCTCATGAGCGCCATCGGACGGCACCGCCCGGAGATACAGGCGTGGCAGTTCGACGCCCTCGTCAACTACGGCAACACCGGTGGCGCGCTCATTGACATCGAAGGCAACCTGCTCGGCATCGTCGCCTACTGCTACCCCGACACCCAGGCGACGCCCAACGGTCTGGGCCAGTCTTCGGGTGTCGGCTTTGCCAACACCTCCCAGAAACTCCTCGCCATGCTCAACGACCTCAAGGCGGGCAAAGTCCTCACCCTCCCAGCCAGGGCGTTTGTCGGCATCGCGATGGACGACACCTACACCAAGCAGGACGGCGTGCTGATACGCGAAATCATAAAGGGCACCGCCGCCGAAGAGGCCGGCATCACCGCCGGCGACCTTATCATGGAAGCCGACGGCCAGGCCGTCACCAATCCCAGCCAACTGATAGCGATCCTCAAAACCAAAAAGGTCGGCGACAAACTGGCGCTGAAAATCAAGCGCGGCGACAAGGTGGTTGACCTCGAAATAACCCTCAGGCCCGCGCCTGAGGGCATGTGATTGGGGCTTCGCGGCGGCGTTGACGGATTTTTTTGCAATCTGAAAGCAGGAACAAACGCATGATGACAAGAACAAGACATGTATGCCTGGCGGCGATGGTGTTTCTCGCCGTCGCATTCGCGGCGCTCAACTTTTCGCGCGCCGCCGGCGCGGATGAGGCCGACCTGCGGAAGGTCCTCGGCGCGCAGAAGGAGATGCAGGACCTCATCGCAAGGACCATGCCCGCGTTTCTCAAGGTGGGCGGGGGATGCGGCGTTATCATCAGCGAGGACGGCTACTTCATCACCAACTACCACGTCGCCGTGGAGGCGTTCCGGCAGACCGAGACCATAGCCGTCATCGGCTCCGACGGCGCTCACTACGCCGCCAAGAAAATCGGCTGGGACCCGCTGGGCGACCTGACCTTGTGCAAGATTGAACTCAAGGAAGGCGAGAAGGCGCCTTGCCTGGAACTCGGCGACAGCGACGCCGCCACCATCGGCCAGATGGTCCTCGTTTACGGCAACCCCTTCAGCCTCTCCAACGACTCAAAACCCTCGATTGCCTTTGGAATCATCAGCGCGAAGCGCCGCTACATGGCCACGACGAACCTCGGCAATTCGTTCCTCTATGTCGACGCCCTGCAGACCGACGCGCCGCTCAACCCGGGCAACTCCGGCGGCCCCATGATCTCGCTTGACGGCAAGGTGCTCGGCATCAACGGCCTTATTTTCATGCGTTACGGCTTCAAGGCCAGCACCGGGCTGGGCTTCGCCGTCAGCGCCAATCAGATCAAAAAGTTCATTCCGCTTCTCAAGACCAACGAAGTCGTTTATCACGGCGCGATTAGCGGGTGGTATTTCGACTATCCGGTCGGCCAGATCGGCGCGCACGTCCAGAGGGTGGATGACGGCGGCGGCGCCGCGGCATGGGGTTTCAAGGCCGGCGACCTTATAACAAAGATAAACGACGAACCCGTCCCGACGGTGGGGCATCTCCTGCGCGTCATTACCAGCAACCCCGAACAGACGGAGTTCAAAATCACGGCGCTGCGCGACGGCAAGGAAGTCGTGCTCACCGGCAAGACCGAGCGGATTCCGTGGGCGCCCGGCCAGATGTCAGGATTGGAACTGCCGCCCCAGCAGCAGCAGAAACAGGATGCCGACAGGGCCGTGCTCGGCGTCGTCTTCGACGACCAGTTCGCGGGTCCCGGCGCAAAGGTGAAGGCCGTTACACCCGACAGCGGCGCCGCCAAAGCAGGCATCGCCACGGGTGACATCATCACGAAAGTCGACGGCGGCCCCATGGCCAACTTCGCCGCCGTAATCGGCCACATCAAGTCAAAGAAGGCGGGCGACACCGTCAAGATCACCGTCACCCGCGACGGCGCGGAGAAAACCTTCGACGTGGTCCTTATGAAGTACTCCGAAATCCAGAAGCCGGCGCCTCCGCCCCTGCTTCCCGATCCCTACACCCCTTGACCGCCACGGGACAAAAACAAATGGGACGGACTTCGCGGCCCGTCCCATTTTGTTTTGCGCGAAAGCGGCGCTTAAATGGGGCGGCCCGCAGCCTTGACATGTTTCGAGGGACATGAAAGAATACCCGTTTGGCGCGTGAGTGTTCTTGATACGCGAATGTATGCTTCCGAGGGAACGTGAAGATTCGCGATAATTTTTTGATAGCGGTTAAATCGCTGCTTCGCAGGCCGCTGCGCACGATTATTGTGCTTCAGGGGGTAATCTGGGGCGTGGCGCTGACGGTGTTTCCGGCGTCGCTGCGCGAGGGGGCGTACCAGCAGGCGCGTCTTCGGGCGCAGGAACTGGGGATTGACCGCGTGAGCATCCAGATGCAGGACCCGGAGTCCGGCGACGCGCTGACGGTGGCGGACTGCGACGCGGTAAACGCCGCCTTCGGTCCCGGAGGCTATTCGATTGAAAGCCTGCGGGTACTTGCCTGTGCGCCGGTGAAGGTGATGGAAGGCCGCATTGTGGAGACCGCGGACAAGAAGGCGCAATTTGCGGCGGACATCGTCATGACCAGTCCGGAATCGGAGGAGGCGCGTTCTTTCCGCGTTGCGAGGGGGAGGTATTTCACGCGCGCGGAGATGGAGAAGGGGGAGGCGGTCTGCGTGCTGGAGGCGCTTGCGGCGAGGGAGTTGTTCGGGGATGCGGATCCGATAGGCCAGAGCGTTCGCGTATCCTACCTTATTGCGCTGCCTGAAGAGATCATCGTTGACCCGTCGGTGACGGGGACGGAGCCGCGTTACACGGTAATCGGGGTGATGGAGAAGCGGAGCGAGGGGCAGTTGAACACGGACGATTACGGCTTCCGCGACAAGGGGGACAAGGGGATAATGGAGCGGTTCACGAAGCCGCTGGGGCTGCTGAGGCCGAAGGAGCGGTGGAAGCGTTCGGAGACGGCGGTGCATGTTCCGCTGTTATTGAGCGAGGGGGCGGCGACGAAGGTTGACTGGATACTGCTGCGTGCGGCGAACGCGGAGAAGACGCTGCAGTTGGAGCAGTCGGTTAACGATTTTCTGGTGGAGCGGGGGCACAAGGTGGCGGTTTACGGGAACCTTTTCTACCCGATGCTGATTGAGAACGAGAAGAACACGAGCGCGCGGCTGTACCTTGCCATCATGATAGCGTGCATGATTATGAGCGGGCTGGCGATAGTCAACACGATGCTGATTTCGGTGATTGAGCGCTCGCGTGAGATAGCGATTCGGCGGACGGAAGGGGCGCGGAGGCGCGACATCGCGGCGCAGTTCGTCACCGAGAGCGCGGTGATGTGCTTCATCGGGGCAATCCTGGGCGTGCCCGTGGGGCTTGGGCTGGCGTGGGCGAACATACTTTTCCGGCCGCGGTTCCATTCGTTCAGCGCGGTGGCGATGCCGTGGGGGGAGCTTGCGCTTGTAATAGTTGTGGCGCTCTTTGTCGGCGTCATCGCGGGCCTGCTTCCCGCGAGAAGGGCCGCGAAAGTCGAGCCGGTGGTCATTTTGAGCAGGGGTGCGTGATGAAGACGCCGCTGACCACAATACTGTCGCTGGCTTTCAGGTCTCTGCGCAAGAGGCCGCTGCGCGCGTTCCTCATCTGGCTGACGACCGCAGTGGGCATCGCCGCCGTCATATCCGTCGTCTCGGTCGTGAGGGGCGGGACGACGGCCTTCAAGCACGACATGTCGAACCTGGGCATCCAGATAATCACGTTCGCGAGCGCGGGCCGCCCCGGCAGCCCGCGCACGCTCAATCCGGAAATCCACGAGCGGGTCAGAAGCGAGTTCGGCGGCGGCGATACGCGGTTCTCCTTCGCGCAAATCGACCCCAAGAAAGTGAAAGTCGCTCCGGACGGCGAATCGAAATCCTGCACCATCGTCGAAATCGACAAGAACTTCCTCGACATCTTCGGGCTGCGGTTGCTCAAGGGCGAAGATTTCCAATACGACGCCGCGGCGGACCCGGACGCGCCGGGCTGTCTCATCGACCAGGACCGCGCGCGGGAACTTTTCGGCGAGGCGTCGCCGGTCGGCAGGCAAATCGAAATCAAGTACTCGTTCAAGACAATCGCGTTCACGGTAATCGGGGTGGTGGAAGACCCGATGCAGATGCGGCAGTACATCAACAAGTACGACACGGGCAGCCTGTCGCGGATGCCGACGGCGCAGCACCTGACGTTCAAAAATATCTATGTCATGCGCGGCGGGTACAAGAAGCCGTTCTCCTCATCGGACATTCTTGGCGAGACGGCGCTGATGTTCGTCAAGCCGCGCGAGATGGACGACATCGACCGGCTGAACGCGCGGATATCCGCGTTCCTCAATGAGAACGGCGTCCGCTTCCAGGGCTTTACGATGAACCACTGGCTGGACTCGCTGAACGCCACTACCGCGCGGATTGAGGAGAACAGCCACCTCATCTGGGTCATAGTCATGATGGTCTCCGCGGTGCTGATTGTCCTGATGAACTACATGGCGGTGCGGGAGCAGTTCCGCGAGATTGCGATACGGCGCGTGGAGGGGGCGTCGCGGCCCGCGATAATAGCGCAGATGGCGGCGGAGTCGCTGCTCATCTCGCTGCTGGCGGGCGTGGGCGGGGTCGTCATCGGCGTGGGCATCACTCATGCGCTATGCGCGTGGGTGGTGGGATGGCCGCCGTATTTCACCGTCCCGGAAATTGTATTGGCGATGGCGCTGGCGGTTCTTGTGGGCATGATTGCCACCATCCTGCCCGCACTCCGCGCGGCGCAGGTTGACCCCGCCGCCACTTTGCGGCATGAATGAGTCACGCAAAATGCTTGAACTGGAAAACATAAGCAAGATATACAAGATAGGCGAGGTCGAGATACCGGCCCTGCGCGGCGTTTCGCTCTCCGTCAAGGACGGCGAGTTCATCACCATCATGGGCCCGTCAGGCTCCGGCAAGTCCACCATGCTCAACATCATGGGCTGCATGGACAAGCCGACGAGCGGCGCGTACCGCTTCAAGGGCACCGACACGACGAAACTGCGCGACCGCGAACTGACGCACATCCGCAACAAGGAAATCGGATTCGTCTTCCAGAACTTCAATCTCCTGTGGGACGAGACCGCGCTGCAAAACGTCATGCTGCCGCTGATTTACAACGGCACTCCGGACAAGCGCAGGCGCGCCGCGGACGCGCTCGCGGAAGTGGGCCTCTCGGAGCGCATGGCCCACCGGCCGGGAGAACTCAGCGGCGGCGAGCAGCAGCGGGTCGCCATCGCGCGGGCGCTGGTGAAGGAGCCGTCCGTCATCCTCGCGGACGAGCCGACGGGAAACCTTGATTCGGAATCGGGCGAGCACGTCCTGAAAATATTCGAGCAGTTGAACAAGAACGGCATGACGATTGTGATAGTGACGCACGAGCCAGGCATCGCCCAGCGCGCCGCGCGCCTGCTGCGTTTCCGCGACGGGCGCCTTGTCACGGACACCGCCGAGAACAAGGAGGAACGCCAGTGAAAATCGTGCGATTTCTGCATGGGAAAGATTCTTCACCCGCGAACGCCCGCATCGGAATCATGCTCGGCGCGACGGTGTTCGACTACTCCGCCGCCCACCAACTCTACGAGCGCGAAGTTGCCGGCGTCCAGTGGCCCATCATCACCGACACCGTCCAACTAATCCGACTGGGCCGCTTCACTTCCGAACTGCTCAACCGCATACTCGACTGGATGTCCGACGGCGACAGGCTGGACGAGTTCATGCACCCGGAGTACCGGCTGCTGCCGCCGCTGCGACGCCCGGACAAAATAATCGCGCTCGCCCGCAACTACGCCGCCCACGCCCGCGAAACCGGCAGCAAGGTCCCCACGGAGCCGGTCGTATTCTGCAAGACCAGCCACGCAATCATCGGCCCCGACGCGCCAATCGAAATACCCGACGGAATCGGCAGAGTTGACCACGAGGTCGAACTCGCCGTAATCATCGGCGACACGGTGCGCGAAGTGCGACGCGAGGACGCTTATCGCCACGTCGCCGGCTACACAATCCTCAACGACGTCACCGCTCGCGATTTGCAGAAAAAAGCCATCGCCGCCGCGCACCCGTGGTACCTGAGCAAGAACCTGGACACGTTCTGCCCCATCGGCCCGTGCATCGTCACGCCGGACGCCGTCGGCAACCCGATGGACCTCGCAATAGAATGCCAAATCAACGGCGAGACGCGCCAGAAGGACAGGACGTCGTCGATGATTTTTGATATACCTGTGCTCATCGAATATCTGTCGAAACTTGTAACACTGGAGCCGGGCGACGTCCTCGCCACCGGCACGCCGGAAGGCATCGGCCCCATCGAGCCGGGCGACACGGTAACGTGCATCATCGAGAACATCGGCGAACTCGTGAACCCCGTCGCCGAACGCGCCAACGGCGAAAAATACCTTGCCGGCGACTGAGGCCAATGGACAACGCAAAATAATCCGTGTAATTCGTGGTTTCCGCGTGTTCTTACGCTATAATGCTGTGGCGTTTTAAGTTCCGGGTTTTTCAGGATGTTTTCAGGAGGCTCGCGATGGGAACAATTAGAAAGACAATGGCGATTCTGCTTGTGTCGCTTGCGGTGGTGCTCGCGGGCATCGCCCTCGCCGACGAGGGAGCGGCCCCGCCGAAGGCGGAGGATGGCGTTCAGCCCGTGCCCGCGGAGCCGTCGCCCGCTGAGGCGCCAAAACTGCCAACGCCCAAAATCACAGTCAACGCCACTTCCACGGGGCAACTGAAACAGTCGATGCAGGGCCAATCCAGAATTCATCTGGTTGTCAGCCCGGACGGGCGCGGGTGGGCCTCGTTATTCGGCGCCGAACTGATAATTGACGGCAAGCAAGTCCCGAGCAGCGCGACCGCCCTCAAGACGCCCATCTTCAGCCCGGATTCACAGCATTACGCCTACAGCGGTTCCGCGCCGGGGAGTTCGTTCGTGGTCATGGACGGAAACGTAACGCCGGTTGACGGCTATGTAAAGGGCTTTCACTTCAGCCCTGACTCCAAGCGCTTCGCCTACATAGTGGAAAGGGAAATGAAGGCATGCGTCGTCGTGGACGGCAAGAAGGGGAAGGAGTACGACAGCGTGAGGCCATACGGCTGGAATCCCGGCTCGTTATCGACCGAGGACCCGGATGCGACCGTTTTCAGCCCTGACTCCAAGCGCATCGCGTACTTCGCGACTTCGGGGGACGACGCTTTCATGGTTCTTGATGACAAGGAAATCGGACCCTATAAGGCGCTCGGTGGGGAGTATGGCGATATTGGCGCTTATTTCAGCGCGGACTCGGCCCGCTTCGCCTACCGCGCGGTCAACAAGGAAGGAAAAGGGGTGTGGGTGATTGACGGAGTGGAAGTCACCGATATTGAGAGCCGCAACACTCCTGTCTTCAGCCCGGACAGCAAACACGTGGCATACGCGAGGGCCAACAGAGACACGCGCAAGCGGTATGTGGTAAGAGACGGCGTGCAGGGCAAAGAATATTGGCGGATAGCCGACCTCAGCGTAACGTTCAGTCCGGACTCACAGCATCTGTACTATTCTGTGTTGGACGGAGAAGAAATGACGCTCATTATGGATGGCGAGGAACAACCGCTGGAACGTACGGGCCACCTTACTTACAGCCCCGACGGCAAGCACCTTATTTGCCAGCACTACCAGAAGATCGTCGTCAACGGCAGTGATTCCCTGAGCCAGACGGTCTATGTTGACGGCGTTGAACGCGGACCGAAAGGCGTGTGGTTGTACAATCTCAAGTTCAGCCCGGACTCCAGCCACATCGCCGCCACCATGATTGGTCCCAAGCCAAGCCACAACGTGGAATACGACAACATGCCGCCCGTGGGGATGACCCCAACAACCACCGCGGTCCTGCTGGACTTTGTCCCCGGCGCATTCCATGACTTTCTGGGACCGTATAGGGTGCTGGGGGGCGCGGAATCTCTCTTCTTCAGCCCCGACTCCAAACATCTCGCCTACTTCGGCAAAACCGGCCCCGATTGGTACCTCGTCGTGGACGGCACGGAACAGGTTCTGGGATTCGTGCCATACAGCCCGGTGGTTTTCGACTCGCCCACGAAATTCCACTTCATCGCTCTGAAGGACTGGACGGAAGTGATGCTGGTCGAGGTCGAAATCGGCGAGTAGATGGCGTGATTGCTCAAAAGTTCGCCGTTTTTAGGAGGCATGTGATGACGGCAAAAAGAAAAATCGCGGCGATGGCGCTGGCGCTCATGGCGGCGCTTGTCGCCGGGACAATCTGCATACAGGGACTGGTTCTGGCGGCGGCTTCCTCCTCCCTGGAGCCGCCTGATGTGGGATCGCAGAAGCCCGCGCCGCTGCCGACGCCAGCCCTGACCCTGAAGATTACATCCCTTTACGCCGCGACCCAGGGTCACCCGGAATATCCCGCGTACCTGGTCATCAGCCCCGACGGCAGGCATTTCGCCGCCAAGTACGGCGCGGCCATCGTCATCGACGGCAAGGAAATCGCGAATTACGACCTTATGCGCCAGCCGGTCTTCAGCCCCGATTCCAAACATTGCGCCTTTGCGGCGGTCGCCGGGCAAAAATGCCACATCATCATGGACGGCGTGGAAAAGCCGCTCGAAGGCCCGGCGGACATGCTGTCTTTCAGCCCCGACTCAAAGCGCCTGGCCCATGTCATGCGGGTCAACGGCAAATACCACTTCGTCCTTGACGGCCAGAAAGGCCCGCCCTACGACGATGTCCAGCCGCTTGCAAAACAGTATCAGGCCGGTCCCGGCCCACCGGTTATACTCCAACGCATTTACTTCAGCCCCGACTCCCGGCACACCGCCTACATGGCGCGCCGTGGAACGGATTACTGCGTGGTCCGCGACGGCAAGGAGGGCAAGACATACAAACAGATTAGCGCCAGTCAGACCACCGCATCCCCCTTCAGCCCGGACTCGAAACACCTCGTTTACTACGTTGAGAACCAGGGCATGGTCGTTGACGGGGTGGAATTCGACGGGAACATCCTCGGGCCGGTCTTCAGCCCGGACGGCGCGCACACCGCCTTCGTCGACCGGACCGTGTTCGACAAACAATTCGTCATGAAGGACTTCCAGGTGGAACCTGCATATAAGGAAGTCACCACTCCGGTCTTCAGCCCGGACTCCAACCGCATGGCCTACTACGCCAAGAAGGATAAGGACTGGGTGCTTGTCGTGGACGGCGCGGAAAGCCTGGTGGAACGTTCATTCCAGACGCCGGTCTTCAGCCCGGATTCGCGGCGCATCGCCTACATGGCGCTTAACCTCGCCCAACGGTCTCTTGTCATCGACGGCGAAAAGCACGTGGCGAAAAACGCGTCTTTCGGCCCCGTCTTCAGCCCGGACTCCAAGCGCGTCGCGTGCGTTGCGAGCGGCCAGCCCAACGACCGTGGCCCCTGGTACTCCGGGGATACTAATGCGAAAGGGTGCGTCTACCTCGACTTCGTCCCCGGCAAGGAATACGACAGGATTGGCTGTCTGCGTGACGACGATGACCGACGCGTCGTCTTCAGCCCCGATTCCGCGCACATCGCCTACTTCGGGAAGGTCGCCGCGGAGTACTACATCGTCGTTGACGCCACCGAACAGGTGCTTGCGATAACGCCCTGGACGCCGCCGATCTTCGACTCGCCCACCCGCCTGCACTTCCTCGGCCTGAAAGAAAACAAGGAGGTCATCCTCGTGGAAGTTGAAATAACGGAATAGCGGCCCTTCGCCGCGGCGCGTAAAGAAACCACGAAGACACCAGAAATTCGGGACGCTAGGATTTCTTGGTGTCTTTCTGTCTTTGTGGTAAGATGTTTTGGTTCGACTGTCCAAGGTCCAAAATCCAATGTCCAAAGGACTCATCATAGTCAATACGGGCGACGGCAAGGGCAAGACGACCGCCGCGCTGGGCACGGCTTTGCGCGCCGTAGGTCACGGGATGCGCGTGCTTGTCCTGCAATTTATCAAAGGCACGTGGCATTACGGCGAACTGGATGCGGCGAAGCGCCTCGCGCCGGAACTTGAGATTGTGCCGATGGGGAAGGGGTTCGTCGATTTGACGAAGAAGCCGCCTGATAAGCGCGACATCGCCGCGGCGGAGAAATGTCTCGCGCGCTTCGAGCAGGCGGTCGCGTCAGGCAAATACGACATGATTGTCCTCGACGAAATCGGCTGCGCGATGACTTATGGACTGCTGAAGGTTGAGAAGGTCGCGGAACTCCTCAAGCGCAAGCCGGAGAAGTTGCACGTAATCCTCACGGGCCGCAACATGCCGCCGGAAATCATCGACATGGCCGACACCGGCACGGAAATGGTGGAACTTAAGCACGCCTTCCGCAAAGGCGTAAAAGCAATAAAGGGCATCGAATTCTAGCGGAACCCTCGAAAATGGTGCCTGACACCATTTTCTGATTTTGAGGTGGAGTTTGAGCGAGGCGCAGAGCAAAAATAGCCGGCTGATGGAGGGGTGCGCGGCGTGCGTTGAGGGCGCGCTGAAGGCCGGATGCAATTTCTACGGCGGATACCCGATCTCGCCGAGCAGTGAAATCATGAACATGATGGCCCGCCGCCTGCCGAAGTCCGGCGGGGTTTTCGCGCAGATGGAGGACGAAATCGCCTCAATCGCCGCCGTCATCGGAGCGTCGTGGGCGGGCGCGAAGGCGATGACCGCGACGAGCGGACCGGGGCTGACGCTGATGCTTGAAAACCTCGGCTACGCCTTCGCGACGGAGACGCCGCTGGTGCTGGTCGATGTCCAGCGGTGCGGGCCGAGCACCGGCCAGGCCACGCGCCCCGGCCAGGGCGACGTAATGCAGGTCCGCTTCGGCTCCTCCGGCGATTACGAAACAATCGCGCTTGCGCCGTGGAGCGCGCAGGAGATGTACGAAATGACCGCGTGCGCCTTCGCACTCGCGGAGCGCTACCGCGTCCCTATCTTCGTGATGACCGACGAACTGGTGACGCACCTTCACGAAGTCGTGAATCTCGATGCGCCAGTCGAGGTGGTGCAACGCGCGGAGCCGCATGGCACGCCGCCCTTCGGCGAGCCGAAGACGAACGCGATGACGCCGATGCCGCGTTTTGGCGCGGGCGAGAAATTGCTCGTCACCGGCAGCACGCACGACGAGTGGGGCTACCGCAGAACGACTGACCCTGATGTCCAGCGGAAACTCGTCGAGCGCATCACGCAGAAAGTTACGAAGGACCGCGACGTGCTGGCGGAAGTCGAGGAGCACAACTGCGACGACGCGGAGACGATACTTGTGTCGTTTGGATTTTCCGCGCGGTCGTCGTACGCGGCGATGCGCATGGCGCGGGAGCAGGGGCGGAAGGTGGGGCTGGCGCGGCTCAAGACGCTGTGGCCGTTCCCGCAAACCGCGATAAAGAAAATCGGCGAGAAGGCGAAGCGGCTCATCGTCGTGGAGATGAATACGGGCCAGGTTCTGCGCGAGGTGGAGCGTTTCGCGCCCTGCCCCGTCCGCGGCGTCAACAAGACCGAAGGCGAGCCGATATCGCCCGAGGAAATTTTGAAGAGGCTTGAGGCTTGAGGAATATGGCGCAGCCGCCCTCGGCTGTGGTGCAGGTCAAAGGGCACAATGAATAAGCCCCAGGGCGGCAAAGATAGTTTTCATTTTTCCCCTTTTTCGTTTTCATTTGGCGAAGCAACCTATGGGAGTGCCTGACGCAAAGAAATATATCCGGCGGGAAACGATGCCGACGCCGTTCTGCCGCGGATGCGGGCACGGGATTCTGCTGCATTGCGTGCTCATCGCGATTGATGAGTTGGGGATGAATTTCGACAACATGCTGTTCGTCAGCGGGATTGGCTGCGCGGCGTGGATACCGAGTCCGCATTTCGCCGCGGACACTTTGCACACGACGCACGGCCGCCCCATCGCGTACGCGACGGGGGCGAAACTTTTTAACCCGAAACTCGACGTGGTGGTCATCAGCGGCGACGGTGACATACTTTCCATCGGCGGCAACCACCTGATTCACGCGGCGCGGCGGAACGTGGACCTCAAGGTCATCATGGCGAACAACCGCGTGTACGGCATGACCGGCGGGCAACTCGCCTCCACGACGCCGCATGGCGGAATCACCGCGACGACTCCGCAGGGAAATCCGGAGCGGGACTTCGACGGCTGCCGCCTGGTGCTGGCGTGCGGGGCGGGCTACGTGGCGCGGCAGTCGGTGGCGGAGCCGAGGAAACTCATCGCGATTATAAAGAAGATGCTGCAATACAAGGGCTTCGCGTTCGTCGAGGCGATGACGACGTGCCCCACGCACTACGGGCGGATGAACAACATGCCGGCGCCGTTCGAGATGATAGAGGAGTTGAAGAGGATTTCCGTGGCGGGCACGCGGGCGCAGGTGATGGCCGGGGACGCGCCGGAGGGGAAGATTTACGTCGGAGAATTCGTCTGACGCTATTGCGCTGCACGGGGGTCAGACCCCTCCCGGCGTCCCGATGAATCGGGACGCCTCTTTGGCGTCTGACCCCCTTATCATTGGATTGACGGGGGGAAGCGCATTTGCTATGATTGTGCGCGGGAAAGCGAGCACACCGCAACGTGGTCCATGCCTAATGAGCAGGCAGTATCCACAAAGGAGCAGAACGATGAAACCACTGGCAGTAGTAATCCTGGCGGCCGTGGCCGTCCTGGCCGGATGCGTCGCAAGCGGCACGCAGAGCGCCGCGCCCTCGGATGGGTCGCCATGCGCCACAAAGGCGGAAGTCGATGCGATGAAGGCGAGCATGCAGGACATGCGGGCCGACATGCAGAAACTCAGGGTGGACCTGATAGGCTTGCAGGACCAAATCCGCACGATAACGAAAAGCGGCGTGGAGCCGGCAAACAACGCCGCGACGCCGGAGAACGCCACCAAGGACTGGTTTGACAGGGTCGCGAAGGTGTCCGATGTCGTTCGCGCGTGGGCGGGGCAGATGGGCGGGGCGGCGTTCTTCGTTTGCCCGACGACGAAGGACGAAGAGACGCTGAAGTTGCTCCGGAACCAACTGGGCGACGAATACGTG
>Ga0315293_10004143_pt1 | contig 13836 bp, 13 predicted proteins | sample YL17G13_20_MG_FD_203071 | JGI IMG/M metagenome (GOLD analysis project Ga0315293, IMG submission 203071) | Sediment microbial communities from Yellowstone Lake, YNP, Wyoming, USA - YL17G13_20 | ecosystem: Environmental > Aquatic > Freshwater > Lake > Sediment | place: USA: Wyoming | collected... | reverse complement strand
ACGTGCTCTCCAATTCTCGTCGCCACCAGATCGCTGACCTCTGGTTCCTCCCTAGGCAGGAGCGCCGGGTTGTGACCGACTATGGTGACCGCCGTTCCCAGAGCGGAGAAGAAATGCCCGAACTCGCAGGCCTTGTAGCCTCCGCCCAGGATGACCAGGCTCTTGGGTAGCCTGTCGATATCGAAGACGGTCTCCGATGTCAGGTAGCCGGTTTCCGCCAGACCAGGTATCTCCGGTATCAGGGTGCGCACGCCGCAGGCGATCATGATCTTGGGGGCGCGGATCTGCTCTGCCCCCGCCTGAATGACCTTCGTACCGACGAACTGCGCTCGCAAGTGATAGAAGTCCAATCCCTTGTCTTGAGCCACCCCGGCTTCCATTTGATTTCGATCCTGGAGCACCAAGCTCCACATGCGCTCCCGGATCAACTTGAAGTCCACGCTCTCCACCCGCGCCATGACTCCGATGAGCTTGCCGTCCTCGATCTCCCTTATCAAGGTGGCGGGCTCGATCAAGATCTTGCTGGGAATGCAGCCCCGGTTGAGGCAGGTCCCACCCAAAGGTCCGTCCTCGACCACGGCGACCTTGAGATTGTGGCTTCGGGCCTTCGCGGCCACGTTCATGCCCGCGCCTGAGCCTATTACGATGAGATCATATTCTTTCATCTGGGAACGCTCCGGGCGACTATTGGAGATTGGTGGTCTTAATGATTCTTCGTCTCGCCGAGATCAGAAGAACTCCACGCTGTTGCTCCCCGCCGCCTTGGCCAGGTTCTTTGACAACAGGCCGGCCTCCATCCAGGCAGCGCAAAGGACCGCTGCGGGCACCAGGCAGGTGGCGCTCATCCTGGAATGCTTCACGCTCTCCCACACTTTGCTGTTGGCTTTGTCCGTTAGGTCCACTATAGAGAGCGTTTCAATCATTTCGACGAACTCCTTGACGTTGTCACATTTTGTCTCCGCCTTGACCTCGAAGTTGCCGTCCGGAAGCATAACCACCTCGATCAGATGGACCTTGCCGCATACCCTCATGTTGACCTTGACCTGAGATGACATTCTCTCTTCGAATTGTTGTGACACGAGAAAATCCTTTGTCCACGCTAGTCTGCTCCCTCAGATATTTTCTTTCTCCCTAGTCTCGGCCGCGAACGAACGCTTGATATATCGCGCAGAATCCTGTTTTGAGTCTTCAAGATACTCAATTGATTCTCATTATACATTTGTCTATATTCCTATCCACCAATAGTCGTTTGTAGCGTTAGAAAAGCTTTTATTAGTCTTTTATCTATCATCTGCCCCGATTACTATGGCAAATGTATGTTATGATGTCAAGAACGTCGATGCCGGCCCTCATGGCTCCACCATGGGCGAACTGGCAGACCCGGCCTCGCCGGGAATATCGGCTTGGCGACCGAAGAAGGATCTGAGAGAGGTGAACACGTGGCGATAGAAGGTGGCGATACCGCTTGGGTGATGGTATCCACGGCCCTGGTGTTCATCATGACGCCAGCCGTGGCGTTCTTCTACGGGGGCATGCTGCGGAAGCAGAATATGCTCTCCATCTTGGGCCAGAGCATTATCATACTAGGCATGGTGACCCTTATCTGGGTCACGGTCGGGTTCTCGTTGTCCTTCGGAGCGTTCAAGGACCCTTTCATCGGCAACCTCGATTGGACCATGCTCAAGGGAGTGGGAGCAAGTCCGATCGATTCGTACGCACCGACCATACCGGGCATACTGTTCATGATGTTCCAGGGCATGTTTGCCATCATCACGGTGGCGCTCATAACCGGTGGCATCGCGGAAAGGATGAAGCTCCGGGCGTTGGTGATATTCCTCTTCGTCTGGACCCTGCTGGTCTACATCCCAGTGGCGCACTGGGTATGGGGCGGCGGCTGGATCTGGCAGCTCGGCGCGTTGGACTTCGCGGGCGGCACGGTGGTGCACATCACCGCCGGCGTCTCAGTGTTGGCGGCGGTGCTCGTGCTCGGCAAGAGGATCTCCATTACCAATGGAGGCACGGAGACCCCGCACAACATCCCGTTCGTGGTGCTCGGCGGGGCGCTGCTCTGGATGGGCTGGTTCGGCTTCAACGGCGGCAGCGCTCTCGGTTCGGGCGCCATAGCGGCGAACGCCTTCGTGGTGACGCACATAGCCGCAGCGACCGCAGCGGTGGTCTGGGGCATGATAAGCTGGCTCCACCTGGGCCGGCCAGGCGTGCTCGGCATGATCTCTGGAGCCATCGCTGGCTTGGTGGCAATTACCCCTGCATCCGGTTATGTGGACGTTTCCGGCGCCATCTCCATCGGCATGGGCGCGGGGGCGTTTTGCTACGGTGGCATCCTGCTGCGCCGGAAGCTCGGCTTCGATGACGCGCTCGACGTGTTCGGCGTACACGGCGTCGGCGGCACCTGGGGCGCCATAGCGACGGGCCTGTTCGCGACATCATCCATCAATCCGGTCGTGACGAACAACGGCCTGCTCTACGGCGGCGGCCTCACGCTCCTCGGTGCGCAGATAATCGCGGTCGCAGCCGTCTGGGCGTTCGCGTTCGCGATCACGTTCGTGATCATGCACGTCCTGAAGCGGGTCATGAGCATCCGCATGAGCAAGATGGAGGAACGCATCGGCGCTGACATCATCCAGCACGGGGAAAGCGCCTATTCATGAGGTGGACCAAATGATGAAGATTGAAGCCATCATCAGACCGGAGAAATTGAGCTCGGTGAAAGTCTGCCTGGAGGAGATCGGCGTGCACGGCATGACCGCCTACCAGGTCCAAGGCCGCGGTGAGCAGAAGGGATTGGAGTTCACGCACCGGGCCGGCAAGTACCGGTTGGACATGCTAGAGAAGACGAAGATCGAGATCGTGGTCAAGGACGAGATGGCCGACCCAGTGGTCCAGGCGATATGCAAGTCCGCCCGGACGGGGGAAGTAGGCGACGGTAAGATATTCGTGCTTCCGGTGTCGCGCGCCGTCCGAGTGCGAACCGGGGAGGAAGACAAGTAAGGATGACCTCCTATGTGGCAACCCTTCCAAACCCCTTCCCTTTTCTTCTTATTCTGATGAAAGACGAAGACCCGTTCATCCACGAGTGAGTATGGAAAGAGGGTTTCTCCACGAGTTTAGGCCTGGACCTTGGCCTGTTCCATCAATCTTTGCAGTCGCTCTTCACTTTTCTTCGGCTCGAGGTTCTGCGTCCTGACCCATTGTCGCAGTTTTCCCAGCGCTCGGCCGCTCTCCAGTATCTCAACCGCGCGGTCGTAGCCCTCCTCAATGCTCGAGGCCTTGCCCATGATGTAGAGAATAGGCGCAGCGTTCAAGCAGATGATATCCTTGCGGGAGTTGACCTCCTCGTTGCCGAGGATGCGCAAGAAGTGCAACGCCTCCTCTGCCTTGTCGAATGAGCAGAGGAGTTCGCGCTCGCGGGCGTGTTCGATCCTGAATTGGCCTGGATGCAGAACGTAGGCGGTGATCTCGCCGTCTGGATGGAGCTCGGCAATCGAGGTCTCGCCGATGCTCGATATCTCGTCCATTCCCTTGGAACCATCGCGGTTCAGACCGTGCACGACGATGGCGGCCTTGTAGCCGATCTCTCTCATCGTCTTTGCCACTGGTAGCACCAGTTCCTTCGAGTACACTCCCCGGACGCCGTAGGTGGGGGAAGCTGGATTGGCCAAGGAACCAGCCATGTTCAGGATGGTGCCGAATCTTATCTGAGAAAGGATGCGGAACAGAGCAGTGGGGTGCACCTTGGCGCTCATTCCGTTGAATATCCCTATTCCCGCGCTCTCGATGCTTTTCTTCACGAGCGAGACGTCGCATTCCACGTCCACGCCCAAGGCCTCCAAGATGTCCACCACTCCACACTTCGAGGTGATGGCCCGCGCCCCATGCTTGGCCAATATGACGCCGTCGGCCGCTCCGATCAAGGAGGCGGCGGTGCTGATATTGAACGTCTTCATGGTGTCCATGCCTGTGCCGCAGTTATCCACAAGGGGACCAGCAACATCGGGGGTCACTTTCACCGTGTCGAACTCATAGATTGCCTCCCAGGCCGCTGCCAGCTCCTCTGGGGTTGGGCCCTTCGAGGTAATGGCCGCCAGGAACGCACCTTGCTGCAGATCGGGCTGCTCGTTCAGCAACACCTGGCGGAACATCTCTTTGGTCTGTTCTCTGGTCAGATCATTTCCTTTGATCAGTGAGTCGACGGTCAATCCGAATGATCTCAATCTGTCTTCCATTTCCATTCCTCCTTCATTGCAGGATGGTAGCCTTCATTCCTTCCTGCCGCTCCGCGTGTATGAACGCAGCCCCAATGTCATCCAATGATGATCGGAGCGTGATGAGCCAACGCGGATCTACCTTGCCTTCCGCAAGCAGGGAAACTGCCTTGCGATTGCCCGGGCTAGTGCATCCGTAGGAGCCGACCAAGCTCAGCTCGCGGTAGTGAAGATCGTTGAGGTCGATTGGCGTAATCGATGAATCCTTCAGCTTGCCTGAGAACAATGAAATGCGCCCTCTGGCCGCCACGAGAGAAAGGAGAGCCTTGTCCAATTGGATAGCTGGGGTCGCCAATAACACGACGTCCGCTGAGCTCTCCGAGAAGAGTCCCTTCACCGCATCCACCTCTCTTTGCCCTTCGGAGCAGCACACCTCTCCCACTCCATGACGGACCAGAAGTTCGCTCCTGGCCTTCGTCTTCTCGACGATGGTCACGCTCTTCGCCCCATTCGCCCTTGCCAGGAGCGCGTGGAGCACTCCGAGCGGGCCTCCTCCAAAGATCAGCACCCGGTCTCGCTTGCCGACTCCAAGCGCATCCTGCGCATTCACGCAGCAAGCCAATGGCTCGGCCAACGAAGCGACCTCGAATGAAAGCGAATCGGGAATTTGAACTACGCCCCCTTGCCTCACGCAGCCTTTTGGAACAGCTACATATTCCGCAAAGCCCCCATCGGTGTTGAAGCCGAGGATCCTTTCTTCCGAGCACTGATTGTCATGGCCTTTCAGGCAAGGCTCGCACTCGCCGCATGCCGATCCGGGCCAGACCTGCACCCTCTGACCGATATCGAGATTCGCGCTGCTCGCTCGCGATTCTACCAGCTCACCACTGAGCTCATGTCCGAGTATCCTCGGGTATCGGAGGTCGCGATGCCCTGTGCGGAGCATCTTCACATCGCTCGCGCAGACCGAACAGGCCTTCACTCGGATCAGCATCCCGCCCTCGGGGCAGCTTGGTTCCTCGACATCCTTGATGACGATTTCCCCCGGTCCAAGCAATACCGCCGCTCTCAAATGCGAGCCTCGCAGGTTGGATTATACATCCAACTATAAGTAGCTGAGGGGGAGCCAGCAATCAGAAATGAGCCCGATAGGAATCAGTAAGTCGAAATGGGTCTATCAGCTAGCATTCCACAGTTCACGCAGATTCCTTCAACCATTTTTCCACCTCCTTCGGACCTGAAGACTTGAGAGCGCTCCTTCTCCCCACGAAGCTCACAGGGCTGGTCGCCATTGCTTCGGTTCTCATTCCGTCCCCCACGGATACTTGCCGGACTGAGTTCCAGTCCTTTGTTCCATGCAGTATCGCTCTTGGTCATATGGTCAGAAGGAACAGAGAGACGGATCGGTTTTCCCTGCCAGAACGATTTCCTTTCGATTGAGCTAAGAGAATATCTGTCTGGATAGTAGAAGAAGCGGGCGAGCGGGGATTCGAACCCCGGACCTGCAGCTTAGGAGGCTGCTGCCATATCCAGTCTAGGCCACTCGCCCTGGGAAATAATGATCTGGAAAAGAGGTGACCGGGGAAAGAAAAAGAGATCACTGGACCGGAAGCTCTTCCGGCTCGCGCTCCTCCTTACCCTCTTCCACCTTCTTCTCCTCGTCCTTCTTGATCTCCTCGTCCTTCTTGACGTACTCCTCGATGAAGCGGATGGTCTTCGCGCCAAGGGCTTCGCGCAGGTCGGCCACGATCTTGTACTTGGCCAAGATCCATTTCTGATCGTACTTGCAGACGTCAGGCACGACGATGTTGAAGCTCTCCCCTTCAATGGTCGGGACGAAGCCGTTCCCGGTACCGTAGTCCATTTCCAGGAGCGCGAGCACCTTCTCCGCGTCCTCGATCAACTTGCAGGTGACCTTGAACTTATACTTCAGGCTCTTGCCAGCGAAACGGCGGTTGAAGTCCACCCGGACGATTCGGGGGGTGATGCCGGTGATGATCCCCACCCGGTTCTTGATATTGACATCCATGCCGACCTTCGGTTCGATCTCCTGGCGAAGGAATTCGCGCACCGGGATCTGTTCCACCAGCTTGGGGTCTCGGGGGCCGGCGGCCTTCTCCGGGGCGATGACGACCTCGCGTTCCTCGTCCACGTAGGAGTTCATGATGTCCTCGTCCAGTCCTTCGAACAGCCGGCCGGAGCCGACCAGCACCGGGATCGGACCGTAGGTGACGTTCTCGTTGAACAGCCCGCTCTCCTTCGCTACCGCGGCGATGGAGGTGTCGAACATCTCGTTGCTGTCAGCGATCCAAGCGCTGTATTCCAGGCGGACTATGTCTCCCTTGTTGATTTTGATGGTCTTCTCGATCTTGTCATCGGACATAAGCTTCACCAGTAGGGGCTATTAGGCAGGATTCGTCATTTGTTAATCGCTCTTATATCTTTTGGTGCTTGGCCACATTCTTTCAGATGGCAGTGAGTGACTCCACCTCCTTGCGGTCCTTCGCATCCATGACGTGGGGCGGCTTGCATGCGACCAGTCCGTGCACCATGCCTTTTCTCGACACGATCTTGACCCTCTGACCCAGTAGTACCAGATCGTCCCAACTTCCAGGCTGATGGAAGCTCAGTTATCCCATCGGGTTGATGGCAGTGATGATGAAAACGATCTCATCGACGTGCGCAGGGATGAGTACGGTCGGACCTGTTTTATCCCCGATCCTCTCGAAGAACACGTTGCCAAGCTTATCGTTGTGAATCTTGTCAGAGTATGGAGTCAGGTATTTCTTCATGAGAAGAATGGGCTCGCGCTCGAAACCCGAGGGGGCAGAGCAGTTGCAGAGGTTCTCCAAAAAACTCATCGCTTTATTGTCCATCATGAATCGTCTTCCGTTGCGAATGCGTCACGGAATGTGAAGCCACCGGTAATATATCTTGCCAATGCTAATCACTGGCAAACCTGCGAGACCCTCTCACAGCATAGAATCCAAGGGACGAAGGCAAGAAAAATGATAAATCCCTGGTGTCGCTTAGGAGGCGACGAGGCCACCATAGCTCAGTCTGGCAGAGCGGCTGACTTGTAATCAGCAGGTCGGGAGTTCAACTCTCCCTGGTGGCTCCATCATGCCAATCCAGCCTTCAGGGATGACTTGCGTGCCTTTGGTCCTGGTGTGCATCGGTCCGATCCAACCAGACAGTATCGCCCTCTTCGATGTTGACCTTGAGAACGAGGATGCGGCTGTCCTGGGGAATCTCAGGGTTCCCATGCACATCGCCCGGCTCGCAGACCAGCACGTCCTCGGGCTCCATGACCACCGCCTTCCCGTTGATCTCGAACAGCGCCCGGTCCAGAGCGAAGAATACCTCCGTGGTGCGCTCATGGTAGTGCTGCGGGACCTTCTCGCCTGCATGGAACCTGACCTCCTGAATGAAAGAACCAGGGATGCCGAGCTGCTTCTCCTCTAGAAGCACGCGCTTGTCGTAGCCTTTGCCCTCGGCCCACTCCCTCTTCGCGGAACGGTAGAGCTTCATCCCGCTCCGCTCACGACCTTTCCTTGGAAACGTCTCGTATCGCGCCCTCCAGAATGTCCACGCCCATGTCGATCTGCTCCAAGCTCGTGGTCAGCGGTGGTATGTAGCGGATGGCGGACCGGCCGCAGCCGAGGAGGATCAAGCCCCGCTTGAACGCCAGGTCTTCGATCTCATCTCGCTCTTTGACAGCGTACTCCTTGGACTTGCGGTCCTTGACGAACTCCGTGGCCTGCATCAGGCCGAAGCCCCGCACGTCGCCGATGATCTCGTATCTATCCTTCAGCTCCTCAAGGCGCTTGCGCAGGTGCTTTCCCTTCTTCTCCGCCTGCTTGACGAGCCCCTCTTCCTCGATGACATCGAGAGTGGCCAGAGAGGCCGCGCATGCCAGGGCGTTGCCGCCAAAGGTATTGGAATGTGCCCCTTTCTTCCCCCAATCCAGTTCCCTGCGAAAGATGGTGGCGGCGATGGGCAGGCCCGAGCCTAGGGCCTTGGCGGAGCACAGCACATCCGGAACGACACCGTGATGCTCGATGGCCCACATCTTGCCCGTCCGGCCGATCCCAGCCTGCACCTCATCATCCACAAGGAGAATGCCGTGCTTCTTGCACATGAGGGCCATGTGCTGCACGAACTCCTTCGGCGGAACGATGTACCCTCCTTCACCCTGGATCGGCTCCATGAACAGCGCGGCGACCTCCTCGGGCGGGAGCATGGTATCGAAGTAGATCTCTTCCAGGATCTTTCCGCACCAGATGTCACAGCGAGGATACTCGAGATGGTAGGGGCAACGGTAGCAATTGGCGAAGGGGATATGGGTCACGCCAGGCACCTTGGGGAAGTAGCGCTCCTGCTGCACTTTCTTGCTGGCGGTGAGCGATAGCGCCCCGAACGTGCGTCCGTGGAACGCCCCGAAGAAGGAGATGTACTGTTTCCGCTGCGTGGACCAGCGGGCGATCTTCATGGCCGCCTCGATGCTCTCGGCCCCGGAGTTGCTGAGGAATACCTTCTTCCGCTCGCTTCCCAAGGAGATCGAACAAAGCCTCTTGGCCAGTCTCGACTGGACGTCGTAGTAGTAGTCGGTACCGGCGAAATGGCTGAACTTGGCCAGCTGATCGCAGACCGCCTTGGTGACCCGCGGATGCGCGTGACCGATGTTCAGCACCGCCACGCCGCTTGCGAAATCCAAGTAGCTGTTGCCGTCCACGTCCCAGACCATTGAGCCCTGAGCTCTCTCAACTGCCAAAGGAGAGACTTTGGTAGAGGTGGCGAGGTACTCCGTGTCCACGCTGATGATCCCTTTCGCCTTCGGGCCCGGGGGCTCTACCTTGATATCTGGAACCTTGGCCATTGTCATTCCTTCTCGCTGACAATCTCATGCAGTTGCGGCTATATGATTCTTGTCGAATATTCGAAAAACGCATGGCTCTGCGTGGAACGCCAGAGGAATCGATGTCCGCTGAGTGTCACGAATGCACTTCGAAACTCGTAACTAGCTGCGAATTGCGTAGAGCCTACTCTTCCGTGCTCTCCACTTCTTCCGCGGACTCGATTATCTTGGTTAGAAGAGAGTAGCCGTAGATCATGTCCGCTTCGTTGACGATGAAGATGGTGTCGGTGTAGCAGCTGACCGTCTCCACCACATTGACGTTGTTCTCGGCCAGGTTCGAGGCCAGGAAGGCGAAGACCCCGCTCGTCTCCACGATCCGTTCTGGCGACTTGACCGTTATCTCGACCAGGTCCTGCCTGACCTTGAGGATGTTCTCCCGGCCGACGGCGTTCACCACCTCGCTCTTCAGCTTCTCGTCGGCGATGACCGTGATGGCCTGTGCCCCCTGGATCACCTGCATGATGGCCTTCTCGTTGATGAACTTCTGGAAGACCGTCTCGAGGCGCTGGAGCACGGTCCAGTCGTTCTTGGCTGTGACGATGCAGATCTTGGTCTTCACCTCCAGGCGGCTGCCGGCCAAGATACGAAGGATGTCGCGCTCGTGGTCCCGCTTGGCCAGTTTGACGGCGTAGCGGCGGCAGGCGATCATGACCGCCTCTTCGTTCTTGATACCCCGGTCCTTCATGATCTGGCGAGCAAGGGATGAGTAGTTGATGAGGTCCTTGGAGATGCAGTCCTTGATGGAAGGATGAGCATCGATGTAGGCGCGCGTCCGCTCGGCTACACTTTCCTTCTGGGCCTGCTCCTTCATAAGGAGAGAACGAAAAGAATGACGGTATTAAAGCTTTTACATCTCCTCTTCATGGCCTGGTCAGGAAGGATTCCAGGGTCATGTTGAATGCCTTGATCGATTGATCGCTGATGATCAATGGAGGCACGAGCCTGACGGCATTTTCATGCACCACATTGACCAACTGCTTGCGCCCGAAGGCGTACCTTTGCAGCTCCTTTGCCCGCTCTCCCTCCATCTCGATGCCGATCATCAGGCCCTTTCCACGCACCTCTTTGACCATTGACTTGTCCTTGACGATCGAGCGCAGCCTGGCCATCCATTCCTCGCCTTTGAGGGCGGAGCGCTCCACCAGCTTCTCCTGCTTGAGGGTGCGGATGACCGCCGTGGCCACCACGCATCCGAGGGGGTTCCCTCCGAAGGTGGTGCCGTGCGAGCCAGGCGTGAACGTTTTGGATATCTCGAGCGAGGATACGATGGCACCGATGGGATAACCCCCTCCCAGTGCCTTGGCCATGGTGACCACGTCGGGCACGATGCCATAGTGCTCGAAACCGAACCAGCGGCCAGTGCGACCGAGACCGGTCTGCACCTCGTCCATTATCATCAATGCCCCGGTATCGGTGCAAAGGTCGCGCGCGGTGCGCATGAATTCCCGGCTGGCCAGGACTATGCCTCCCTCACCTTGCACCGGCTCCAGTATAAGGCCGGCGGTCTCCTTCGTCACCCCTGACTTGAGCTGCTCGGCGCTTCCATAGTCCACGAATTGGAAAGCCTTCGAGAGAAGCGGCTCGAAGCCCGCCTGGTACTTGACTTGTCCCGTGGCAGAGAGAGCGCCGGCGGTACGACCGTGGAATGAGTTCTTGATGGCGATGAACTTCGTTCGTCCCGTCCTCTTGGAGGCGAGCTTGAGCGCCGCCTCGTTCGCCTCGGCGCCGCTGTTGACGAAGAGCGACACGCTCAGCGGCCAAGGCACTATGGATGCTATGGCCTCCCCCAATTCCGCCTGCTCTTTGACGTAATAAAGGTTGGAGACGTGCACCAGCTTGCGCACTTGGCTAGTGACCGCCTCGACGATGGCGGGATGATTGTGACCCAGGACGTTCACGGCGATCCCGGCCACGAAATCTATGTAACGGCAGTTGCCCAGATCGAACAGGTACTCGCCTTCTCCGCGTTCGAAGCAGATCTCCTCCCTGGCGTAGTTCTGGAACAGGTAGGACGCGTACAGTTGCTTCACATCTTCCAGCATCATCATCTTTACCCCTGACCGAGCACCACTCTCGTACCGAGATAACCCCCGGACAGCAACTGATGCACTATCGAGCCTTTCTCCTTGCCGTCGATCATATGCGCCACCTTCACACCTCCTTCAACAGCAAGCCGACACGCTCCGACCTTGGGGATCATCCCATCGCTCACGATCCCTTGACGTTCCAATTCCGCGATGTCCGACGTCCTTAGAATCGGGATCACCGTCTCCGTCTTCCCGAACTCGCGCATGAGCCCTGGCACGTCCGTGATGAGGACGAGCTCCTCCGCTTTGACGGCCATGGCGATGTGCGCGGCGGCCGTGTCCGCATTGACGTTCATGAGCCTCCCGTCCCTCTGCACGCATATTGGATAGATGACCGGCACGAAACCGCTTTCGCACAGCTGTATGATGTGCGACGGTTCGACCCTGGTGACCTCTCCCACGAGCCCCAGGTCCACTTCGACATCCTTGCCGTCCTCGTCCTTGACCCGAGCAGGCGCCATCTTCCGACACTGGACCGAATCGCCCTCCGCGCCCATCATCCCGGTGGCCTGTAGACCAGCACGCTTCAAGGCGCATACGATGGAGCCGTTGATGGTCGAGAGCACGTCCATCGCCACTTCGAGCGTCATCTCATCGGTCACCCGCAGACCGGCCACCTTCTTCACCGGCAGCCCCCGCCGCTTCATCTCCTCGGAGATCTCCGGTCCTCCTCCATGGACGACGATGGGCCTCAGACCTTCTTCCTTTAAGACAGCGACCTCCCCGGCGAAAGCGTCCATGCGCTCCACCCCCGCGATCGAACTGCCGCCGATCTTGATGACGACCTTCTTTCCCGCAAGCGTCCCGGCGCGCGGATGAAGTTTTCTTTCCCCTTTCATCCTGAGGCCTCAGGTCGTATAGGAGGCATTGATATGCACATATTCGTAGCTCAGGTCGCAGCCCCAAGCCTCTCCTTTTCCATTGCCAACACCCAGCTCCAGCAGGACCATGATGCGCTTCTCACGGAGGATCGCTCTGGCCACGTTCTCGTCCGGCGATCCGGGGACGATGACCGGCGAACCCTGCTCGAAGAGAACGACGGTCCGGCCGTTCTTCAGGGTCAGCCTCACTTTGGAGATGTCGAAATCGCTGCCCGAATTGCCCAATGCCGCAAGAATGCGCCCGAAGTTCGGGTCCGCCCCGAATACGGCCGCCTTGACCAGGTTCGAAGCGACCACGGACCGGGCTGCCGCCCGGGCCTCGTTGTCATCCTTCGCGCCAGTGACCACCACTTCGATGAGCTTGGTCGCTCCCTCGCCGTCGACCACCACCGCCTTGGAGAGCGATTGGGCGATATGCAACACCCCCTCCCAAAGAGCGGGGTCATCATCCGCCGGGGCTCCACCAGCCGCGCTATTGGCCATGAAGGCGGAGATGTCGTTGGTGCTTTGGTCCCCATCCACATTGATGACATTGAAACTAGAATCAATGATCCTCTGCCACTGTATGCTCACATCCCCCTGGACGCAGGCGTCGGTGGTGATGAAGCTGAGGGTCGTGGCATGCATAGTGCGCATGGCGGGCGATATCATGCCGCTGCCCTTGGCTATGCCCGCGATGGTGGCTACGGTGCCATCGCCCAGGGTAACATGGCAGGCGAAGCTCTTCACCCTGGTGTCGGTGGTCATGATGGCCTTGGCCGCCTCCATGTCTGCCTCGGTGCCCCGGTCCAACTGCTTGACCGCCTGGGCGATGCCCGATGTCACCTTGTCCATCGGCAGGAAGCGTCCGATCACTCCTGTTGAAGCGACACCCACCTCTATTGGCTCGAGGCCAAGAGGCAGAGCGACCGACGTCCGCATGGCCTCCGCATCCTCGATGCCCTTGGGCCCGGTGAGAGCGTTGGCATTCCCGGAGTTGATAACGAAAGCCCGGAGGGTGCGCGGGCTATCCCTGATCATGACCTCGATGGGCGCGGCCCTAGCCTTGTTCTGCGTGTAGGCCATGGCCGCCACTGCCGGCATCTCGGTGTAGATCACCGCCAAATCCAGCTTGTCCTTCTTGATGCCGCATCTAACCCCCGCCGCCTTGAAACCCTTGGGCGAGGTGATACCCCCTTCAATGATCTGCACGCTCATCTCTCACACCCCCAGTCCCGGAAAGTCCAGACCCATCTTCTCTGACAGACCGAACATCACGTTGGCGTTCTGCACCGCCTGGCCGCTCCCCCCCTTTACCAGGTTGTCCAGAGAGCTCATGACGACCACGCTGTCCTTTCCAGCCAACTCAAGGCCGATCTCGCAGAAGTTGGAACCGACCACATTTGGAATGGAGGGAATGGATACCATATGCACGAAGTGTTTCCCGTGATAGAACTCGTCATAGGCGGCGTTGAGCTCCTCCTTTTTCATCTTTCGCTTGAGGCGAACGTAGGAGGTGCAAAGCATTCCCCGAACGATGGGCATGAGATGAGGGGTGAACACCACGTCCACCGAGGTACCGGAGAGCCGCTCCAGCACCATCTTGATCTCCGGTGTATGGCGGTGGCATCCCACTTTGTAGGGGATCAGGGTCGCACCGCAGGTAGGATGATGGGTCATCTCCGTTGGTTCCTGACCAGCTCCGGAGGTACCGCTCTTGGCGTCCACAATGGCTCTTCCTTCGACCA
>Ga0315293_10004142_pt1 | contig 13840 bp, 12 predicted proteins | sample YL17G13_20_MG_FD_203071 | JGI IMG/M metagenome (GOLD analysis project Ga0315293, IMG submission 203071) | Sediment microbial communities from Yellowstone Lake, YNP, Wyoming, USA - YL17G13_20 | ecosystem: Environmental > Aquatic > Freshwater > Lake > Sediment | place: USA: Wyoming | collected... | reverse complement strand
ATGACCGGGGCGCCGCGGGACTCCGAAGCCAGTCGCGCGATGGACGCCTCGTCGCCGGCGGCCCGGACGGTCTGCAATTCGACCGATCGGGCCCGCAACAGCCGCGCCAGCCTGCGCCGCTTGCCCGCCAGTTGCGCCCGCGCGAGCGACGTCTCAACCGCAACGAAGAACGCCTTCATCGGCCATCCCCCTGCGAAAGGCCGCGCTATGATACCCCACGCGGGGCCGATAGGCAATTGCCTGATGGCTGTCCGCATCTGACGGTGCGTGACGGCATTTCATGGCAGCCCCGAGGAGCCGGCAGCACGACAATCCCCCAAAGGTGCCGGGGGCTGAACAACAACAAATGCCTTTCGCCCCCTCCTCTGGCGAGGCATTCCTGCGGGCGCGGGCAACTCACAGTCTGGCTCAAATGGCATCCAGTATCCCCTTGATCTGTTTGGCAAGGGGCGCAAGGCCGTGAGTCGTGGCGAGGCGGTATGCCTCCTCGGCCAGGGGCAAGCCCTCTCGCGCCCGGCCCATTTGCAGTAGAGTAAATGCCTGATTCTCCAGCGAGATTGCCAGCCCATTGACATTGCCCAACTGCCGGCAGATCCGCTCCGCTTCCTTGCGCAGCGCCATCGCCCCGTCCAGGTCCCCGCGATCCTGCAAGATCGACGCCTGGTTGCCGAGGGTGCCCTGAATGCCATCCAGTTTGCCCAACTGCCGGCAGATCCGTTCCACTTCCTTGAGCAGCGCCATCGCCCCGTCCAGGTCCCCGCGGGCCTGAAGGATCAGCACCTGGCCGCCCAGGCAGGCTCGCAGCACGTGGGCGAGTCTTCGCCGCCTCGCGGCCAGAACCGTCGGCTTCAATGATGTGTCGAACGCTGTCCAGTAAGCCTTCATGTCAGTCCGTCACAGCCATCAATTGCGCGCATCATCACAACTTGTAGGGGCCAAGCCATTCAAGGATCAGGTCACAGAAACGCTTCATGACGGTGTGGCACTGTTGCTCTGTCGTTCACAGTGCTCCCGTGAGAATGTTCCGTATCTTATTCAGTACCTCCTGGCCGCGACTCTTTATGATATACGGCTCTTCCTCCTGACATAGCCGTAGAAGCCTCGAGGCCATCTGGCGCTTCTCATTAACATCTTTCTTGTCGAAAACATCTAACGCTTTGGCGAGGCGGTTGATATCCGTTAGTGATTTGCCCTGTAGCACTCCACGGCACTTGGAACAGCGTGGTGTGTACGCCAAGTCAAAGAAATCCGGGGTTCCCTCTAGGGCATCCTCAACGGTCATCCCCATGTCCTGTATCGCCACGAGGACCGCTTCACGGTCCCTGGTCCACTGGGCGCACTGAGCACAAATATCCACGTCGCATGCCGTGCAACTAGCCACAAAAACAACACTCTTGCTGAACGTGCTGATGTCTTTAGTCAGGGCCAGTTGCATCACTTGAAATTGCTCGGACTCACGGTCGACCATCCCCGGTCGATCCTGGCAGCAGATGTCACAGTAGCCGAGCCGATACTTCTTCTCTCCGTCAGCATACGTTCGAGCGCTCATAGACTTTCCTTTCCCCAGTAACGCTCCCATCAAAACAAATAACCCGCCCTATGGCAAGAGCGGATCGCCCTTGTCCAGAAGAACCTTTCCAAACACGCTCTGCATCAAATCAACGACAACAGTCAAACCGACGCTGCGAGCCACCTGGTAGGCTTCCCTAGCCAGCGGCAGTGCCTCCTGAGGCTTGCCCATACCCTGGGCCAGCACAAGGGATTGTCCCGCCAGACATCGGGCCAGGTCATCCTTATCTCCAATCTCCCGACAAAGGCCCTCTTCCTGCCTGTGCAAATCCATGGCGCCATGGCAGTCACCCCAGTCAGCAAGAATGGCCGCCTGCATCCGCAGGCACTCGAGCATGCCTTTCTTGTCGCCGACTTCTCCGCGCAAGCGATGCTCTTCCTTCGCCAGCACCATGGCTCTGGCCATGTCCCCACGGCTCACATAGACATGCGCCAATCTGTCATTAAGACTTGCTAACGCAGTTTTGTGCTTAAGCGCACTCTGGTCGTTCAGATCACGCAGGATTTGCGCCGATTCCTGCGCCGGATCGCATGCCGCATCCGGTTTCCCTTGGTCAACAAGAAATAATGCTTCGCCAGCGAGAACCCTGCTAAGGGAACGCCTGTCTCCAAGTGCACGATACATCCTCTCGGCCTTCCCGAGGAGGTGATGAGCCTCACTTGCCTTGGACTGCTTCGACAGAATCGTCGCCATGGTGACCAATGATCCAGCCACCCCGTCTGGCCTGCCAATCTCCCGGAAAATTTGCTCTCCTTCCACCACAAGATTCATTGCATCCTCCAAGTCCCCGCGGGTGCAGAGAATCTTCGCCTGACCTGCGAGTGCGACTGCAATACCCTCGCGTCTACCCAGTTGCCGAAAGATGCTTTCGGCCTCTTTGTGCAGTTCCAAGGCTCTGTCCAACTCGCCCTGGAGAAGAAGGATGTTTGCTTGGCTCACCAAGCAAGTAGCCAGAGAATCTTGGTCTCCGACTTGGCGGCAGAGGGCCTCCTGTTCCTTCCGCAGGGCCATGGCGTTGGTCAACTCCCCCAAACTAACGAGGCTTTCGGACTCGTTTTGCAGGGTCTCTACCAGGCGACTCATGTCCCCATCTTTCCGTGCATGGGTCGAAAGCCGGTGTTGGAAGTCAATCACCATCTTTTCCTCGCCCGTCGCTGCAAGTAGTACCGCGATCATCTCTAAGTAGGCGATAAACAACTTGGCGGGCATTTCGGGCCGCAGATCACGGCGCAAGAGGGACTGTAACCTCAAATCTTCGGGCATGGACCGGCCGGGCAGATGTAGATGTGCCTTGATCTCAACCCAGTACCCTTTCACTTCGTACATGTTCGTTTGCCATGCGTACAGGAAGAATAGTGGATCCAGTAGAAGATCGTACAGCCGCTGCCAAGATTGAGCCCGGCTCAATTGCCAGGGCAGTTCGTCGGTCGGCCGAGGGTCGATAACTTGTCGGCCGAAGTAATCAGCAAGGAACAGGTGCGTCTTCTTTTGTTGCTCCTCTGTGGGGATGCACGCATCCCGCGCGGCTGTTCGCAGGAAGTCGTGGGCGAAGGTCAAAAGACCGGCCCGGCTGATGAGGCCGTCCGACATGGCCAGATACAGCGGCGACCAGGTTGCGCGGGCCAGCGGTTGCCCATCCCGCCCCATGGCATCCAGAAGTTCGCTCTCCGAAAGCCCTCGGCGCGCCGCCCAGAGGAGCGAGAGTGAGTCACCGACCAAGTCTGTATTATCCTCGTAATCCTCCTCCCAACGGGCGATCACCTTGCCATACAGTTCGTAAGGCGAGCACGCTTGGAGGTAATGCTCGATCCGCTCGCCCAGCCGCTCGTGCTCGCCGAAAAGGCGAAGTTCATCCAGCAACACGCGCAGGTACAGCGGGTTGGCCGATTGCGGCGCAGAGGCAATGCGTTCCACACGGGTAGGGCTGAGCGTCTTGGCGTATTGGCCAAGATACCTGCCGATCAGTTCCTTTCGCTCATTAGCGTCGAGCGGCTTGACCTCCATCGCCGGCCAGCCGCGCTTGCCGATTTCGTCCAGCGGCCGGCCGGGCAAGGTTGACACAATGAGGCGCACGTTAGCCGGCATGACCGGCGGCAGCCACACGAGGTCCGGCGCGCCGTCGCGGTCCTCCAGTTGGTTCAAGGCGTCCAGGATGAGCACCACGCGGCCCTTGGCCGCAGCCATGTGCAGCCAGTTGGCAAAGGCGCCCCGCAGGGCGTCGGGGTTGTCGGGGATATCCTGCTGAATGCCAAGCCGCCGCTTGAACTCGCCCATGATCCGCCGCAGCATCGCCGCCCAGTCGGCGCTATACGGTGTGGCGCCGATATAGTGTTCGAGCACCAGGGCCTGCGGATGCGCCTGGCGGTATCGGATCGCCCAGTTGGCCAACAGGACCGACTTTCCGCCGCCGGATTCGCCCAGGACTACCAGCGGCCAGCCATCGTCGGACGCCGCGTGGGCGTCCAGGCGGTCAAAGTATTCCTGCCGCCCGATATAGACCCGCGCGCGGCTCTGGGCATACGCCTCATGGTCCATCGCCTCGCGGTCCAGGGGGTCCGGCTGCGAACCCTCCGGGAAGAGGCGGTCGATGACGGCCGTCAGGTCCGCCAGCACCAACTCGCCCAGCGCCTTGGGGTCGCCGTAGTCCTCCCGCACGGGGAAACCGCTTTGGCGAATGCGGTCCTTCAACTCCTTAAGTTTCTCCGCGCCCTCCGCGTTCTCCGCGGTGAAGTCCTTCTTCTTTTGAGGCGGCAGAGAGTCCACGTACGCCGGGGTGCGGAGGTAGAAGAAGGCGTGCTCGGCCATCTCGGGGTTGTTGAGGACGCCGTGGAGGATTTCCAGTTCGGTGACGGACTTGCGGCCGTGCAGATGTTCCTTGAGCCACGGCTCGCGCTCGATGACCTCCGGCGAGATGGCGTCTGGGATCCAGCCGTACCGCTCGCCGAGGAGGCCGATGAAGTACGGGCGGCAGCGTCGGATCTCCTCCAGGCAGATGGGCAGGACCTTGCCCTCAGCCTTCTCTTCGTCGGTGACGCCCCATCGCAGATCCACTTCGCCCCAGACCACGCCGCGATGCTCGCACAGGCGGCGGAGTTGCGGGAAGATGAACTTCACGAGGTGGTCCCGCTCCTCCTTCATGTCAAGGAAGGTGGAGGAGATGAAGACCCGAATCGCCCGCGTGCGCGGTTTGTCGCGAGGTTCCATGGCCGACCTCGAATTATAACCCCACGGACCGGAACCGCAACAATGGACTGCATCAATAAGTGGGGGGATGGCCGAGTCCCCCCGCGCCATCCCCCTGGGTCCCCGGCCTGACGGCCGGAGCCCGCGAAAAGGCGTCGTCAGACGCCCACGCATTCCAGCACCATGTGCGTCAGTTCCTGTTCGTAGTCCGGGTCGCACCGGCCGCTGAGGCTCTTCGTCTGGGCCATGGCGTCCACCATCGCCTGGGCGATGGCCTTCGGGCCGCTCATCAAGAGCGTCTCCGAGAACTGGTACTCCCCCCGCGCCCGGCTGCACGTGACGAACGAGACGTTCCGCTCCGTCGGCGGCAGGCGTACGAAACTGATGTTCAAGCGGTGGACCTCCGGCAGGCGGCTGGCGATCACCGTGAACGCCCGGTCGAAGTTCTCCTTGAGCCTCCCCTCCGGCTGAAAGACCTCGCGCTGGCCTTCCTGCTCGTCGCGCAGGACCTTCTCCGCCGTCATCACGCCGTGGGAACTGAGCAGCCGATACAGGTCGCGCGTCACGCGCACCGCCTTGCGCCCCAGGCGGACCATGCTCTGGTACTCCACGTCGCTGAACGGGCACAGGACGTGGTCCGGAAACGCCCGCCGGAAGGCTTCCACCCACGAATCCGGCCGCCGCGTCTGCGTCCAGAACAGCGTGTTATCGAGCGTGTGGATGCCCTGCTGGCTCTTCTCGACGGCGAACCGCAGGATCTCCGTCTTGATGTCCGGCGGGCACGAGTCGTAAAGGTACAGGACGTGCGACAGGAGGTTCTCGGTGCTCGCGTCGCGCGACTCGTTGATCGGCAGATGATAGAGGTCCAGATCGAAGAGACTCGTGTCGTGCGTCTTCAGGACGTACATCCCCTTGCAGTAGAAATAGGTGTACCCTTCCGGCGCGCCCTTCGGGTAAATCCGCCCGTCGTCGCAGACGAACATGGCGTTGCGCTCTTCCTTGAAGTACGAATCCATGTTCCGGTAGATCTCGCGGATCTCCTCGGTCGCCTCGACGAAGACGCGGGTGAAACCCTCGCGTCCCTGCGGCTCGACGCCGGCCACGACCTCATAGCCGCGGGGGTCGGCGTCGCGGCAATTCGCCAGAACCTCGCGGAAGACGACCCACGGCTTTTTCCAGTCCTTCGCCCCGTACCCCAGGGTCAGGTTCGTCGCGTGCTCCTCCACCGTCCCGTCCGGGGTCTCGCGCATGAACACCAACTGCTCGACCTCCTCGCCCTTGACCTGGCGGGAGGCCGTCTTGAACGTCACCTTGTCGCGGTCGAGGTAGAGGATGAGGTCAATGCCCAGCCGCATCGCCGCCGCCACCGCCAGTTTGAACCCCGACCCGAACATGCCGATGGCTTCGGCGTCGCCCAGTTTGTCCGTGAACCCCACCAGGAACAGCGCGAAGAAGTCCGCCACCCCCGCGTTCTGGAACATCACATACCCGTTCTTCTTGGCCGTCTTTCGAACCATGACCTTGCTCCCTTCCTCTTTGACCGCCTCGCCGATTCCAGCCCGCGCGCCACCCGGTGCTGCGCCGCGGACTGTCTACTTGGAACATACGTCGAGAAGGTGGGAGCGTCGAGAAGCGCTCGCCGACCGGCATGCACGCACGCGCGGCAAGTCCGCTTTCCGTTGCGCCTGCGCAACTGGAACCGTCCGATGCATCACAATTGGGGGCAACCACCGGCGTGTGGCCAACGAAACGCCTGCGGGTTCACTCGAGTTGTGCTTGAATAGGGCACCGACAATACATCGAAGGATTTCGGCGCAAAGCCAATCGGGCAGGCACGGGCAACGATCGGAGGCGTGTCGCCCAGCACAAGAAATGCCGACAGGGGGTGTCCTGTGAAGACGCAGGTGTTCGTGAGTTATGCCCGAGAAGACCAGGAGATCGCCCTTCGGATCGTTGAGGCGCTTGAAAAGGAGGGCATCTCCTGCTGGGTGGACAAGAAGGGGATCCGGTTCGCCCAAGCCTACACGGAGGCCATCGACCAGGCGATCCGTGCAAGTTCGCTCGTGATATGGGTGGCATCTCAACACTCGCTGGCCAGTCATTACGTCCATCACGAGATTTCTGCGGCGCAGACCCAAAAGAAGGCAAGAGGCCTCGTTTACCTCGAGTCCATGGACCCCACGCAGTTGCCGCCGCCGTTCAACGTGACGATGGCCGGCATCCAGGGGGCAGAGTTTTTCCGCGGCTCCTTCGAGGACAACGTTGCCAAGTTGGCAGCGGACATCAAGGAAGTGCTGCGCGGCCTCCTGGGCCTGCGATTTCCGCCAAGGGCCTGGGAGAGCGCGGAGGATGGACGAGAGTTGCCTGACGTCCACGGGGATGACACGCTGCCGACGCCCGGGACAGCGAGTTCGCAGGAAGGACGAGGTTTGCCCGACGTAAGGGATGCCCCGATCCCGCCGCGCAGGACAGAAGGACGAGGCATGCCCAACTGGGACGGGGATGACACGCTGGCGCTGCCCGGGGAGAAGCCCTCAGGCAAACGTGGGCGGGGCACTGATATTGCGATGGCCATGATGCCAGGAATACCCGCAATGCCCGGTAATCCGGACACGCCAGGGGGTGTGGTGGATTGCGTCCACTTCTCTGTGACCTCGCCCTCTCTTATGGCACGAGGCCAGGAGCACACCATTGACGTGTGGGCATACTTTGCTAATCAGCGTGAGCGGGTAATTGCGATGGCGCGCGAAGAGTCGGCGCATGGCAAAATCCGCGTCAAGAGCAAGGGGCCGGCCCAGGTGGTTCGAGGCACCGTTCTCATGGTGCGCCTCCAGATTTCCGGCCTGAAGGTCGAACCGAGAGAAGACACTATTCTCTGGATTGGCGAAATAGGCAACGCCAGCTTTTCCGTTTCGGTGCCGCCGGACGCTCCGTTGGGCCAGCGAAGCGGAGTGGCCACGATCCACATTGGTGCGTTTCGTGTCGCGAGGGTGGTCTTCGAGGTCGTGATTGAGAGAACTGTATCAGGCGGCGCGCGGCGTGCGAAAACACAACATGGCGTAGTGGAGCGCCACCGCAAGGCTTTCGCCTCATACGCCGACGCGGATCGGGACGATGTCTTGGGCCGCATCCACGGCCTACAGAAGGGCGCCCCTAACTTGGACATCTTCTTTGCCCCCGCAGACATCGCATCCGGCGAGAATTGGAAACACAGACTTGAACAGGAGATCAAGACCCGCGATGTGATGTATCTTTTCTGGTCCAGAGCGGCGAGCCAGTCGAAGTACGTGGAATGGGAATGGCGTCTCGGTTTGCAGGAACACGGGGTAGATTTCATTGATCCGGTGCCGCTCGTCCTGCCTGACGAGGTGCCGCCGCCTCCGGAGTTGGCGGAGCACCTTCACTTCAACGACTGGGTCCTGGCCTATATGAGAGGCGCGGGGCGTGCGGCAGCTGACGGGTAGCCTCCTGCCGAGCCCCTGGGTACGGACGGCTGACCGGCCCCTTGGCCGTTAACTCTTCTTATGCAAGCACTTAGGTTTCGTCGAGAATCCCCAACGTTTGAAGCTTGTTCGGAATGGGGACGGGGGAGGCAAGGTCGGGCGAAGGGGTGTTGGGTTTGCGCCAGGGGTTCATCCAGGCGGGGGCGCAGAATCTGCTGATGACGCTGTGGCCGGTCAAGGACGAGGAAACGGCAAAGTTGATGGTCGATTTCTATGCCGCCGCCCAGAAAAGCGGTAACGCGCCTCTGGCCCTTGCGGATATGCAAAGGGAGGCCCTTGCGAGAATCCGCAAGCAGCAGGGGCTCCTTGCGGCCGTGAGGTTGGCGGGCTCGTTCATCCTCAACCAACAGGGGCCCATGGCGTCCGCGCCGTCACAATGAAGCCGACCCTCTTGGTGACAGTTAGATGGCGGCGGATCTCGGGGTCGAATGCTTTTGCCTCGCCGCCTGCCTCCACACCCGCCTTGACAGTTCGTAGCCTCGGTGCGATGGAGCCGTGCCTTGGCCTGCGAACCCGCCCGTTCGCCGCCATGCCCGGGGCTTTCCCGCCCCACTGTCCACCCTGCGCCGCGGCGGCGCCCCCCGGCAGGCGCTCCGGACGCGTCTCCAGCCGGCCGCGCTCGCGCAAGAACACACCTTCCGTCGGCGTGCGTTGCGCTGCTTCCTGCACCTGTTGCGCAGGCGCAACCGTCCGCGAGGTGCGCCCCTGTCCTGTGCGTTGTCCCGGGCGGCCGAACGTGCGCACCGGCTTGTCTTCACGTATAATAATTGGGTGGGAGCACGGTGCGGAGAGGTACACGAACCGGGGGAGAAAACCATGAGAATCTCAACGACGAGGAGTGCCGGTCTCATAGCGGCCGCGGTGCTGTTCGCGGCCATGGCTGCGGGTTCGGCTCTCGCGGCGGACCTGAAGATCTACGACGACGGGGAACTGGCGCTCGTGGGGTGCGAGAACCCCGGGGGCGTGACGGAGCCCGCCGTCCCAACCTATTCGGGCGGCACCCTCCAGGGAAGTTTCAAGGTCCTGGAGGCGTATGACAAGGTGCCCGGCCAAGTTTCCTGGCCGCTGACCGTCGCGGAGTTGGTCGCGAACACCTATCTGCGGCCGACGTACCAGTTGGCCGACGGATCGAGCGCGCCCTTGGGCACGTCCGTCGTCGGCACCGCGTCCTATCGCACGGCGGCGGGGCTCCAGTACATTCCGTCCGTCTCGCGGGCCGACATTTTTCTCGGAGGCAGCGACCGGTTGCGAACGGTCCTCGACGCCCAGTTCGGCACGGACGCCCAGGTGGCCTCGGCCTGCACCTTTCCCGACCCGCTGATCGAGTCAACCGCCGTGGGCCTGACGATCGGCTTTGAGGCGAAGAACGCCGTCGCCCTTGATGCCGCCCAACTGGGCAACGACGCCTTCCGCCTCGGCAGCCTCAGCAGCATGTTCGCGAGCGCCCTGGAGTACGACGCGAACATTCTTCGCTGGGAGGACCCGGCTGGCGCCGTACACACGCTGCAGTTGACCAATGCCACGCCCCGGGATGCGCACCTCTTTGCCTCGCCACAGGAGATCGCCGTGGGTGGCTTCTTCGAACTCCTCAAGGAGCCGGGCTCGACCTGGTATCCAACGAGCCCTTCCATGCGGGTGGACCTGGTGAGTCTGACAGGCGTCACCGGGCGCGTGGGCATCCAGGGCTGGCTCGCGGCAACGACGGCCCCCAACGACGACAGCCTGAGCGTCTGGTTGGAATGGATTGACGCCCTGGCAACGATTCCACTCGGGGCCGCTTATGAAGCGACGTATCTGGTGACCGCCAGCCCGATTCCGGAGCCGGCCACGCTCGCGCTCCTGGCGGCCGGCGCAGTGATTTTATGGACACGGGACCGCAGCAGAGGATACCGAGCGGCGGGCGCCGCCGGTCATCTTGCACACGTGTAGGAAGCGGAGAACACCATGAAAGCGAATGGCATTCGGCCGGATTGGACCTTGCACATCGCCTGTACGGTGGCGGCGCTGGCCCTTTTCATAAACGGCAAGGTGGCCGGGGCCGTTCTCTGCCTCGGCGCCTCCACCTTGACTGTTCTGGTCCATGAGCGCTGTCACGTCTTGGCCGCGAGGCTCTTCGGCGTGGGAATCATTCGCGTCCGGGTACGGCCGTGGTATGGATTCACGGAAGTGGAAGCATCCGTGGAGGAGCGTGCCCCGGGCCGGTGGCTGGCTATCGTGCTGGCCGGACCGATCGGTGGCCTGGCTGCCGCATCCGCCGCGTACGGCCTGGCCGTGGGATTCCAACTGCCGGCTTGGATCGCCGACACTATGGACCTTTGGTTCGTGGCCGTGTGCATGGACACGGTCGTCAACTTGCTGCCCATTGCGCCACTGGACGGGGGCCATGCCGCGTACGCAGGGGCGAGACTCCTCCGGGCTGCAACGGCGGAAAAGGCCGCCCCTCGGCGGGCGGAATCGGAAATGCCCCAAAAAACCGAGGCGGGACCACGCCTTCGGACCGGGCACCGCCTGCTCCCACATCTTCGGACCCAGGGCCTTGAATGGGGAGAGGAATCATGGACAGCGCCATCGCGCAACCGTCCCGTCCCAGCATCCTCTACGTGGACAGGTCCTCGAGCGACCCTCGAGCGTGCGAGGCCCGGTTGTCTGTCGCGGCGGCGCTGGGACAGCACTACGAAGTCGAGGCCCGATGCGACCTGGGCCGCTGGGCGTTGGACCGCCTCCGCAGCGCGCTCGCCACAAGGCCCTTCGATGCAATGGTCACCCACGTGCCGAACGACCCCGGCAAGCCCTCATACGGCGAGAGCCTCTCGGTTCTTCGGGATATCAACAAACTAGTGGGCATACCCGTCATCGCCTATACGGGGGCGACGGGATTCGTCCTGGCCCTGATGGAGGTGGACCGCATTGTCCTGAAATCGCGGGATTGCCGGGAAGATGCCCGAACCATTCACAGCCACCTGGAGCACCTTTTGAGGAATCGCAGAGAAGAAATCGATCCTCCGCCCCCCGTTCTGGTCAAAGGCCAGGGCCGGACCAGCGTCGAGGCCTTCGTGAACCGCGCGGGCGGATTGGGACTGCGCGGAACTTGTGCGCTCTGCGAGGAGTGCAAGAAGTACGCACGCTGGGTGAAAGCACGCCGACTCGATGCCGATGCCGAAACCCCTGCGGTCGACTGCAAGAACGTCTTTGAAGTGCTCCTCCTGGCGGCGGGCGAGGGATCGCGGGTCCTGATCTCCGTCGAAGGGGAAGACGCTGAGGCCGAAGAGATCGCGCGGCACGTGTACGGGGTCCTTACCTCCCACTGAGCGTTCGACAGGTAGTTCGGCCGGAAGGTTTACGTGCCCCGGATCGTTTTGATGATGACTTTGATCGCATCGATTGCCGCCGCGCGCGAACTGACTCCCGGAGAGGGGTTGTTCGAGAGAATCTCTTCTATTTCCCGGTCGAACTCCTCGACCCGCGCCAGGACCGTCGGCGCGTGACGCGTGAAGATCGTTTGCCTGTATCCCGTCTTGTAGTGCGGGACGACGGCTTCGGCCACAAACCAGTCCCCGACCATCAGCAGGCCTGCCTCGATCATTCCCCTCTGAAAGGCCACCGTGACCTTGTCGTCCGGCATATCCTCGAGGAACTCTTTCAGAATGCCCAGCCGCGCGGCCGTGACTTCCCGGTCGTACTTCAGTTGGGCGCGCTTGCCGCCCGCGCGGCCCCTGTCCGTCAGCACGTACGGATCGAGGATCAGGCTTACGCCCTGAAGTCGCGCGTGCTGTTCCATGATCCTGCGTTCGCCGAGCAACTTCTCGCGGACCTCTTCACCGCGACGGTCGCTCCCCTCCCGCTGGTCCCAAAAGGGGTGTTTCGTCGTGCAGTTCGGGATGCTGAAGGAACTGAACGCCATCCTCTGGCGAACCCGCCCGCCCCGGCCGGCGGTCTGCTCCAGAACACTCTGGGCGTAATCCACGATTAAGCGCGTGCGGTCGTAGAGCAGGTTGGCGCACTCATACATCGCCGTGGCCGCATCCTTTGCCCGCGAGATGGCATCGTTAAGCGTCTTCTCTGTCAGTTGCTCCTCCAGATCGCCCAGGTCCGGCGCGACCCGGACCGCCTGGATCTGCTCGGCCATGCCCTTGGGCAATCGGTCCAAGGCAAGCGGCAGGATGGGAACCTTCAGCCCCATAGCGTATCCGATCTCCTGGTGGACCCACGGCCTGGACTCCGACTTGCTCGTAAGGATGGGAACGAACACGTGGGCACAGGAGATCTGGTGCCGGATCTCGTCCGTGAACTTGGCTCCCTTGAGGATATCGGCATCCGACATCGGCTTGGCGCCGATCTGCTCCAGGTGGGCCCGCACCCGCTGGGCCAACGCCTGCTGGTCCCGCGAGTAACTGATGAATACCCGATAAGGATACATCATCGTGCTCCTCCCGCTTCGCTCTCAACGGCCATGCCGGATTATACCATTTTCCAGTCGCGCCGGAACCACCTTGTGTTGACGACGTGCGCCTACGCGGAGCGAGCCGGCAGACATTCCACATGGACTGGAATAGCGTCGTCGGGTGGCGGGCGATGAAGCCTGCCCGCCGTAGTCTTTGGCGAAGGAGGGTGGATGTCCCGGCGAATGGCCTCCTCCAGAAGCGTGAGGATGCGTCGCCGGGGATGATCCTGCGGCAATGCCGCCAAGGCATGCGAAAAGTCCTTGGCCAGGTCGAAGATCATGGCTGGTTTCGCCCTTCCCGCGTGATGAGATAGAGGTGGTTTCCGATGGCGCCGGCTATGATACGACCCGAAGGATGCTGTCGAATGTGGTCCATGGCTGTCGGGAACCAACCCACTGGCTGACCCATGACGCCGTCCTCCACGACGGTACTCAGTCTGCGAACGACCGCCCGGTAACGAACGGACTCGCGGCCGTATGCCATCGCCGCCACGTTTCTACAACCCGTAATCGCCTCCAGGCACCTGCCACTGGCGATTTCCCAAACTCGTATTATATCGTCCGACCGATCCCCGCCGCTGAAGACTCTTGCTCCGTCCGGAGAAAACGCGACGCTCTCAACCCAGCCTTTGTCCCCGCGCAATAACGCCAGCTCTGCACCGGTGCGGGCGTCCCAGACCCGCACGGTCCCATCATGCGACCCGCTGGCAATCCTTGTTCCGTCCGCAGAAAAAACAACGCTGCTGACAGTATACGCGTGCCCACGTAAGACGGCCGCTTCTTCACCGCTGCGGACATCCCATACTCGTACGGTCTTATCATCCGAGCCGCTGGCGATCCATAATCCGTCCGGAGAAAAGGCTAGGCTTACAACCTCACCCGTGTGCCCGCACAAAACGACCAATTCCGCCCCGCCCCGGGCATCCCAGATATGTATCGTAGCGCCAGGCAACCGGCCGGCGATCCGGGTCCCGTCCGTGGAGAATATCACGTTCTCGAGTTTATGTGCGCCCACTCATAGGATAGCCAAATGCGAACCGCTATATGCGTCCCACAGTCGGAGGGTGTTATCGCAAGCCGATCCAGTCACTAACCTTGAACCGTCCAGAGAGAACAGTGCATCATCGACCCTAAGAGCGAGCC
>Ga0315293_10004140_pt1 | contig 13845 bp, 6 predicted proteins | sample YL17G13_20_MG_FD_203071 | JGI IMG/M metagenome (GOLD analysis project Ga0315293, IMG submission 203071) | Sediment microbial communities from Yellowstone Lake, YNP, Wyoming, USA - YL17G13_20 | ecosystem: Environmental > Aquatic > Freshwater > Lake > Sediment | place: USA: Wyoming | collected... | reverse complement strand
GTTATACTGATTTTTCAGCACACCCTGTTAGTTATTGTGGAGTATATATTACGGATTCGCCACGGTATGATCCATCAAAGGATGGAACTAATCTGCAAATTGGCCAATTATTAAAAAAATCAAATTAAATGAAATAAGAGAGAAGAAAATTGTGGTAACTATAAATATGTTTTTTTTATAAAAAGGCGATAGGGATGTCTTCTGATATAGACCGAATACTATATCCAACAGTACTTGAAACTTTCCGTCAGGATATGCCTCCGGTTGAATGTATTATATGGAAAGGTGGTGAAGAATATGATAAAGTTACCTTTGATAAAGTATATCCGTTTGACACGGTAGAGCATATAAAAAGATTAATTTGTAATGAATATTTTGGTGATCCAAAATTTATACCACGTTTTCTATTTATTGGTATTCAAAATAATCAACAAAGTGATATAAATGAAAATCCAACAATGGAAATGTTATATCAACCAATGGAATATTTATGGTATCCAATGGGTTCAAATGATCCAAAAAAAGCATATTATTTAAAAAATCCAAGAAAGGCATTAGTTGAACCTGATTTACGATTTGTTACAGAAGATGGTAGCTATGCAAGTCCTAATTATGAAGTTCGTGATCGTAGTACAATTGAACAAATCTTCTTAAAACCACGTAATGGTAAATTACCTATTTTTCACGTATTTCCATTTCGTTACTTATATAATGAATATAGGGGTCAGAAACCTATTTCTGAACAGGAATGGAGTAAGAAATTTGCACCTTATTTTCCAGAAATTAGCATAGAGGGTCCATATGAGGCGAATGAAGAGGATAATGAATTTGCAAATAAAATTCATTATTTTATTACACAGCGAACTCGTACATTGGATACATTAAATGAATATTTAGAAAGTGGAATTGAAGTACCTCGTATTAAATTATCAGGTGTAAAACAATTATTATTGACGTGGATTAAACAAAAAAGAGATTTTGAAGGATGTGCTTCTTTATTTTATCGTATACCTGTAACAGAAGAAAGACCCTTTTTACGTCTACTTCCTGCAGATGGATCTCCTATTACAAAATTACACGTAAAAGGTATATTACCAGTTCCAACATTGTATGATCCAAGAGTATTAGAAGTATGGGGTAAAGAAATATCACCAACACCTGGATCTGATTTTTGTTGTATTAAATATGTCCATCGCCCTTCCATTGGAATTACACAACCAATTTATGGTAGCATCCAAATTTTAAATGATGGTACAATGACATTATTATTACAACCCCCAAAACAAATTCGTAAATTAGATCCAGAAGTTGATTTTCGTTATTTTAGAAATATATTAGAAAATGTCTTCATCGATCTTCCTCAATCTTTTAATGATTTTGGCCTAAGAGATTTATTTGCAATTTTTGAACTTAAGATAAGTGTAAAATCACAAAAATTTACAAAAAAGCGTTTAATGGAACGTTTACCTTATTTTCAGACATTTTTTAAGATAATTCGTCCTCTTCCAACGGAGAGTCCATTAGTATCTCTTCGTTATAAAGCGGTTAGTCAATATGCATCCGAAGATCAAGTTTTTACTTTTATTACACAAATTGCAACGGATAAAGCATTAGATGGGGATGCGCCTGATATGGGTATAATTAATGCAGTTCAAAATGAATTCCAATTTTCAAAAAGAGAAGCATTAAATCGTTTTGCATTATGGATACAAAAACGTGGAACATTTACTATTCAAAATCCTGAAGATGGAGAATTTGTGGAAAGTTATAATCCTGGTATTGATATTCATATCTTTCCAGAACATCCTTCCTATTTTTGTCACGTTCATCGAATTGATAGTTATGAAACATATCAACGAATTTATTCCTTATTATCATTATTATTTATTGAAGACGATGATTATTTTAAAATGGATGAATCTCCAGTAGTTGATAAATTAAATGAAATTGAAGAAGATATTGAACACGATAGTTTGGAACGCGAAGAAAGGGGAATGTATTCTATCAAAAGAGAAAATAATGGAAAATATGAAAGTAATTTATTTAGAGATCCATTTGAAAATGAGAATGCAGCCGATTTATCTGTAAAAGGAAGTATGGAACCATCACAAGATAAAAGGGCATCAATGGTAAGTAGTAAATTATTAAATTTATTAGATGATCCATTTAATGAAGATGAAGTAATTCCTGAAATTGCACCAAATCCAATTCAAGCAGCGTCATCTGCATCATTTGTAGCAGAAAGTGCAGTTCAACCACTAGCTAGAAAGAGAATGGTAATAAAAGAATTACCAAAGGAAGAGAAGAAAGGTATTGAAAAGGAGGAAATAGATCGTAAATTAATTGATCCTAAAAATTGGTTTATTAAAAAATTAAAAGAGATAGATCCTAGATTATTTGATTTTAAGACAGAAAGTGAAGATGAGAATCCATATAGTCGTAAATGTGCAGGTCACGACGATCGTCAACCTTCTATTTTAACTCAAAATCAATATGATCGTATGAGAGAAATTTATGAAAATGATAATATATTTTGGATGGTCTATCCATTAGAAGGCTCAACGAATCCTACACCACCCATTGATACAGAAGAAATTATTACAATATTACGTTATGGATCATCTCCTGATTCAATTCATTATTATTTTTGTCCATTATATTATTGTTTAAATGATGAGATTATGATTCGTCAGAATGATTTTGAGGCAGATGAAGATCGTGATGGAAATTCTAAACCACCAAATACTTGTCCTTTTTGTTATGGAGGATTAATTGCAAATCGTAAAAAATCAACACCAGGATTAACTGTAATTAAAAGAAAAAATAAAGCTGGGTCTATTTATCATCACGGTATAATTGATTTTATGTCAAAAACATCTCATCCTGAAGGATTCTTTTTACCTTGTTGCTTTCTCAAACAAACCGACCTTCGTATTTCTGATCCACAATTTTCTCATATTCGTTCTTACTTACAACAAGAAGATATTCAACGTCTTGGTTTAGAAGAGGAGGAAGAGGAGGGTAAGAATGAAGAGGAAGTGACAAATGAGGATTATGAGGATTTATTATTTAGATCTGAAAATACAATTGAATTTGCAGTATTATTTGAGATAATGTACAAGAAACCAATTTTAGAACCAAATAAACACCCTGATGCTGGAAGTTTTGCAACAGCTCCTATTCATTTTGATACTTTTTTTACCCAAGACTCTGCTAAACAAATTGTATCACGTGTTGCTGTTAATCTTAAATTACGCCCAAATGCAATGGGATTTTTACGAATTGGTACACAAAATACAATATACGAATCCTTACTTGGTGTAATTGCTCCATTAATTTATAAGAATTCAATTGAAGAAGTAAAACATAGAATTTTAGAGGTAGTTGTACCGAAGATATTTATGAATTCGCATTTTGGTAATTTAGTATTAGAATTTTATAATCCAATGGATGGTCGTGCAATGCCTAAAACACGACAGGCATTAATGGCCTGGTCTCAAACCTATTTACAGATTCCATTCAACAGTAATAATGCATATGCTTTATTACGAATTTATAATTCATATAAGAGATTTGTACAATTTATAAATGATCCAACGCAACGAAAGGATTTACGTCATATTCAACCATTATTGGCGGAGCCAGGATTATTTACAAGAAGAGGAATTCAATTAATAATTATGGAAGAAGATGAAAATAATGATATTTCAATAAAATGCCCCATTTTTGGTGTTAATACCGCTCGTAATCAAAAAAATGATTTTGCATTTATTTCAAGAAGTATGAAAAAAATAGGAACAACTGATAATACATATTCTAAGTATGAATTATATATTTATACAAGTAATAAACCTGCAAAGGGTGGTGAGGGTGATATACATGAGACAATTGTGAAATGGGATTATAATTCTCGTAATTATTGGCCAGATATTGTAGTGACACGTGTGGATGAATATATGAACCAATGTCAAAGTCGTTATCGTAGTATATTTACAATACAAAGTGGTATTCATTCGATGGCGATGATTCCTCTTTCAAAAGCAATTGAAACTCTTCCTATTCGTCCTGATGGAATTATTAAAGATTATTATAATCATATTGTTGGTATTACATTCCCTTATAAAGGTGGTTCACAATTATTAGTTGCATTACCTGTAGTAGATGATGGAATTATAAGTATTTTATCAGCATTTACAATAAAGAATGTATATTTAGATTGGGAAGATTTTAAACCTGCGCCAATTGATGCAGTAATTGAATTTTATAAAAGAGAATTTGAACCTTTATTTGGATTATATCCAGGGTATTCTATTCGTAATATTGTTCGTAATTCATCAACAGATCGTATTATAGCAGTTCAACTTGAAAATAGTATTCCTATCCCAGTTGGTCAACCAAAAGATCAAGCATTATTAGATTCATTTGAATTACCAACAGAAAGAATAACACAATTAGAATGGAGTATTAATAAGGAATTGGTAGGATTGAAAGAGGATGTAGATGTTGATAAATGGGAAGAATTTATAGAAAAAGCGGATCTATCAAAACGATGTGGAACGGATATGGAACGAATAAGAAAATCAACATATCACGAATTAGAGGAATTATATCAACAGTTTCGTGTAATGGTTTCAAACTGGTTAACAAGTATGAAAGCAGGATCAGAAGTGAGAATGGATATTGAAGAGATAATTTTTAATATGGATCTTCCAGAATATGAAAGAAGAAAGAGATTATATATTTATTTATCAACGATATTATTATCATGGTTTTATCCAGATCCAGAAGAATGGGAGAAGGGAGCGGGATCCTTTTTAAGAAAGGATTGTAGATTAATAGGTAGTCCTGATCAATGTACAGGTATGTGTGTCTGGAAAGAAGATGAAGAAGAAAAGGGAGGTAAATGTTTATTACATATTCCTGAAAATACAAATTTAAGTGAAAAAACAGGAGAACGTTTGGTGAGTACTGCCGAGTTATTTACAAAACGTATTATTGATGAATTAGTTCGTTTTCCGATTCGTAGAAAACAGTTAATGAAGAAGGGTAAGATTTCAAAATTATCTGCAATTATAGAACCGATTAGGGATGGAGATCAATATATTATTCCAGAATCCTCATCTACTTGGACAGATCTATTACGATTAGATTGGACCAAACAGATTCCAGAGGAAAGAAAATATTATGAAGAAATGTCAAGAAATGAAGAAGAAGAGGATAGAGTTCCACCTCAAGGCGAAATGCCCCCTGAATTATCTGATATCTTTGGCGAAGATACATTATTACGTGTTAAAGTAGTCTCATTTGATTCTACAAATGAGCCTCTAATGCAATTTACTGGAATATTAGGAGTTACCTTAAATGAATTAAATATAGATCCAACTTCTAAAACAATTACAAAAGAAGATTTAATTAAATATGTTCAAAAGACTTCAAATCCAATAGGTGTTATTAATTTAACAGATGAGGTAGAAGAAGGAAAAGAAGTACAGTTTGTAAAACCGTCTACAGGATCATTTGATAGAGTGACCGTTTTTATTATTATGCCCAGTGAAATTGGATTATTAATCGAAGAAAATGGTGATCCAACCGTTAAAATAACTTCATTACCTGAAATAATACGTGAACGTTGGTTATCAGCTGGTCTTATACACATTAAAAAGAGAAAAGAACCAGTAATACATTCAGCACTTCCATCACAAGTACCAATTATAATTGGTAAAAATCCAGTAGTACCTATACAAAGAAGAAGACCACTTATTATGGGAAAGGAAAAGGAGATACAGCCATTAGTGGAGGTACCAATAAGAGTGCAGCCAGTAATAGACATAGAGAAATCAAAACGAAGAAAGCCGCTTCCTTTTGCTGGAAGAGATGGCTCTATTGCACCTCTCCCTCTTCCTCTTCCAGAACCTGTAATAAAACGTAAAAAACCTGTTCCTGGATCTATTCCTGGATCTATTTCTGAACCCATATCAACTGCAGTAACAAAACGTAAAAAACCGGTTCCTCGTTCATTAGGAGTTATACAGGAAAGTTCTGGAGGAAAACATAATTATACTAGAAAAGTAGTAAGAAAAAGAATGAAAGAATAATTAAAATTTAAAAGAGAAGGAGGCGAGTGGTTTAGAACAGGGTTCATTATCGTGTTGTAAATGTTCATCAGATGGAACAGGTAGAATAACAGATTGTTTGCAACCCTTTTCAACGGCTCTACGACGACATTCTATCATATTTTCAACTTCATCTGTTAAGGTATTAAGACGCATTCTACGATAGGAGGGGTTATCTGGATGAATAATAACTAGATATAAATCCGCAACTTCAAGACCATAATATGTTTCAAGAATCCATTTATAAATATTAAGTTGTAAACTATAGTGCCAGTAATTTGTATCAGGTAAATGTTCCAAAGGAGCTAAACCTGATCCAAATGGATTTTCTGATTTAATTTCCTTAGAACGTTTCCAATCATAAATAACAAATTTATTATCCGATTTACGACGAAAAACCATATCAATCGAACCACATAATTTAATTTTACGTTCATTAGGAGTGGGATGAAGAGAATCAGTAAAAACTTCCCATTCAGATCGATATGGTTCAAGATCGTGACCACAATCTTTCCAGAATTTCATAAAATATTTCCATTCCGTTGTATCAAGGACCGCTGGATCAATTTCTTGTGAAGAACCGTGTAGAAATTGTTCAATTGCAAGATGCATAGCAGTACCAGCGGAAGATGCTTGTTTTCCATTATCAGACCATTGATTAATAATTTGTTCATCTGTCATACCATAATATTTGCTAGACGACCATTTCGCACTTTTCTTCATTTTTGTAATAATTGCTTTTGGATCAAAATGACCGAAGAATTCGTGAACAAATCCAGTACACGAAATATTACCTTCACAAGAACCATTTACATAATATTTGTGAGTTGGTTCATCAAAAGAAATATGATCATCACGCGAATGATGATTAATTCGTGATAAATGTTGCCAGGATTTATGAGGCATTGAATCTTAATCTATTATATAATAATATTAAAAAATAGTTTAAGTCTTTTTTTATGGAGTAATATATTAATATGTATGAAAAGTAAAGAGATTATTGAAATGCTGCAATTTGCATAATAAAGGTGCCTACTTTATTACCACCTTTAATTCTACCTTTTTGTAGACCAGTCATTTCTCTAGCACCTGCTAATTCAGATTCAGATGATTTAGGTCCAATACTATAGAGAAGATATTTCTTTTGTTCACGAGCGGCTTCTACAATTCTTCTAAAACGATCGTCATTTTCCCAACGATAAATAAGAGCATCCATAAGAACACGATCTCTAAATGACAATGGATCTGTTGCGACAAGAGGACGATTCCATTTATTTTCATCGAATGTAACTTTAAAGCGATTAAGATATTGTTTGGTCATTGCTTTTTTAATATCATCTACTTCTTTATCTAATAATTCATAATCTTTAGTAGATTCTGAACCCGCTTTAATTTGTTTTTGTCGACGTTCAAGAGAATATTTTTGATGAATAGATCCACTTGTACTCATTAGTGTAATTGCTAAATCAGGGCTATTAGAGGTATGAGCAAGTTTCATAGCAGCCATATAGTGTTCAATACTTGGATAAAGAATAGGTTGTCCATCGATATCTTTACGATCGAGATCAGGGATAGGAAATGGAGCACTAAGACTTAGCCATCTTCCAGCATTAATATCTTTTTGTTTAGTAATTGGATCAGCAATTTTAAGAATATCCATTTGGCGAGCTTCAGGACCAAAACGAAAGATCTGTGCTTCTTCATATGTACGTGTTGGATCACTAATAACAGATGGAGCTACACGAGCGGGCAGATCTTCTTTCTTTTCTTCTTTACCATCACCATCTTCGTGTATAGATGGTTCTAAGAAGGGTGATTGAATATGAATAAGAGTATACGCAACATTTTTAGCACGATTTACAATCGCTTCTTCATGAATTCTATCTTTATATTTACTAAATAAATATGTTTTATTGAAATTTTTAGGAGCTTTAAGAACAACGTGTTTAACTTTTTGTGTATTAATCCATCTATCGATAATGACATTAATATTTTTAGAATCATTTTGTGCATTGCCTTCTTTTTGTAGAAAGAGATCGATACTTTTACTAATAGCATAATCAACACCACCCCAGGGTGGATCAACAAAGATAAGATCTACTACATTAGTAGGTTCCCATGTAGTAATATCCACATTATGAGGTGTAATTTGACCTTGTTTATTAAATGCTATAATATTTTTACGTAATGCCTCAAATGTTTCTGGAACAACTTCATATGCATCTACTTGCGCCATTGGAAATATATCAGATAAGTGAATGGTATCAACACCAATATGTGCAGTTGCATCTACAATTGTTTTAATAGAAGTATAAGGGAACCAAGATAACAGAATACTGCGAACTTGTTGTTTCTGCCAAGGTTTAAGAACACTATATGCACTCGAAGTAACAATTTCGAATTTTTTATAATTCTGGTTGTATTTAGTAATATCGGTACCAAACCGTTGAATACCAAGTTCTGATTCAGGAATTTCGTCTAATGGTATTCCATCCGCTTGTCGTTTGAAGATAAACCAACGATTAAGAAAAGAAAACTCTTTAACCGATTCAGACATTGTAAATTTATTTTTAGAACCAGCCACCAACTCCCTTTCCGCCATTGCATAACTAACATCAAATGTATTTGTACTAAATTGTAAATTCATTTGTTGTAATTCTTCTTGATTAAGTAATCTAAATCCAATTTCAGATAGTTTATCTTTTAAGAGTTCGAATGGTACAAGGTATTCTTTATGAGTGGATCCAATGCTAATAAATTCCACATCAATTCCAAGACCAATCGATTGATCATCATTTGTAAGTTCTTCTGCATCATAATCTTTAGTAATTGTCCAAATAGGTACATCGCTATCAATTCCCATTTTAGAATGTCCTTTTTTAACACTACGAAGTAAATTAAATACTTTATTTCCATCAAAACAACAACCAACAAAATATCCGCCTTGTTTGACAGTATCTGAAAGATTTTTAAGGAAACCGTCGAGAATTGTTTTATTTTCAAAGAAATAGTGAATAGCAAACATACAAGCTGTTACATCTGCGCCATTACGAAGAATACCAGTAAAATCTTTTTGAATAAAGGGGGGAACTGCTCCTTCGGGAGGTACTTGTCCAAAGATAGTACGAAGAATATCTCTTTCTTCTGAATTAGCACCAGCAGCACCATCAACAAGTGATTTAGAGCTATTACCAATAGCAAAGACCATTTTTCCAACACGTCCCATACCCATTCTTTTAACAGTTTCAAAGTAGCGTTTATAAGCACCATCAATTGGATTTGTGATATTTTCACTAGCTATATCAACACCAATAACATATCGTGCTTGATTAAACATCCATTTATAAAGATCACCAGCTTTACCGCAAGCAAGATCGAGTAATTTAGCATTTTTACCTTTTAGAGTACGAAGTGGTTTTGAAAGTAAAATATCATTTTTGATATATTTATTATGAAAATCTTGAAGACCTTTAATAATGGCCATATTTTGTCTGGGTGCTTTTCTTTCATAATATTTTTTAGTAATATCAGATTCAATAATAGGTAGGATAGGTTTAATTTCATCATCGGTTGGTTCTTCATTTCCAGTACGAATCATTGTTTCAGTAACAGGATCGTGAATAGAATTCCATACACTATTTGCAACAGCTTCATCATTCATCATACCTGAATATTTAATATTTTTACCACTAGAAAGTGCGCGTAATAGGCGTTCTGTTTTGTCGTGACGAATTCGTGACGGGATCCATCTCCAGCCTGGTTCTCTTGCAGGATCATAACGCATTTCGACAATACATTTACTTGTAATTGGTTCATTAGAGTCTTCGGTAGTAACATATTCTTCAAGTGTTTCTGGGTTAGTAGTAATGACAACATTGCACGTATTGGCCATTGTATCAGGAAAATCAAGTGGATGGAAGAGGACAGGACGATATCTAGGAACAGTTTCTTTGGGTTCTCTATCTCGATCTTTATCACGAACAATAGGTTGTCCACTAAGGATAGTGGTTCGTGGATCATCTTCATCGTGACTTTTAACACCTCCAACATAGAGACGCATTATTTTATATTGAACGGTTTGTCCATCAGATGGATGAATCGTGGTAGTAATTTTGTCTTTATCACGAAGTAATGTATCTTGTTCAAAACTAATAAGGAAATCAACTGTATTATCTTTGGAGGGTTTCCATTTAAATTGTGATTCAAATCGTACACCTGGTTTTTCGGGAATAGGATCAGAGTTACTTGTAAGAATAAGACCATCTGTATAATAGATACGCGAAGTATCTAGAATAGTGGATGCTCCACGCTTAAAGATAGCATCACCTGGCGATGCAAAGAAGAACTGTTTAAGTGCAAGAATGAGACGATTTGTGTCAGTAATACCTTTGGCGATAACTTGTGGATTATCTGTCCATAACGAGTACCATTGATTCATAAGATTAAAGCGTGATGGTACAGTATGATCAAGTGCTCCATCTTTAAAGGTGGCAAATGGTAATTGGAAAGAGGGTGCACCATCGATAGAGTAGTAGATATCAAAGATAAGGTAGTGATTGATGGCTTTACCATCTTTTGTAAGTGTAACCCATTCACCATCAACAATACTTTTCGAGCATTTTTTATTTTGTAAGCCAGTACGATATACATTCATACTTTGATCAATAAGGAATAGTTCACCTGACTCGGTAACAATAGCCATAGAACGTAGACCGTCCGCTTTATCCGTTACATTATATGAGGTACGTATATTAGGAATTTCTTCTTGTACATCAGCTGTCATATTATTAATTTGTAGGGTAACAGGTCCAACACCACGAAATCTGTCGCTACGTGTGATAGATTTATATTCATCAAGTACGTTTTTTTTAACGGAGTTACGGATAAGGAGTGTATTTTTTTGGATAGCTCGTTGAACTTCTCCGACGCCACTGATAAGTGCTTTGAGTGCTTTTTCGGGAGTATCTGTGAAGGGTGTATTATGTAGAAGTTCAACTTCAACTTCATAACGTGGTACTTCATTGAGAACACTTCGTTCAAGAAAGGAAGAAGACCATTCATATTCACCTTTACCAGGTACATTTACAGTTTGTCGTACCATAGATAAATCCATACGAATACCTTTTCCTTCAAAACTCCATCGTCGGATAAGTCGGAAGGCTTTTCGTTGTATCTTCCAGGTTTTAAGTAATTCTTGAATTCTGGGATCATCGCGACTTAATTCTTCTTCACGTCGCATTTTGAAACGGATATTATATTCGTGGATATCAATATTACTATCTGGAAATGCTCTATCTTTGAACATAACTGAAAATAGTTTATTAGCAATAGTATCATCATTGCAATAATCTTGTAAAACACCAAGACCTTGTAGGGTAAAACGGATATTGTTCGGAGTGATAATATTGAGTTTGTCTTCTTGAGGAATTTCTTGATAGCCTTTTGTCCGAAGACGTTGTGCAATTTGTAGAAAGGTATTGGAATCAACAACACCTCGTACACCGAAGGTAGTTTCCAATTCTAGTCTGTCATCAACCGACCAGTCCTGCACAAATTTAATAATTTGTCTTGATTGTTCAACAGTCAAGTCCATTCTCTATCTATAGAGTAATAAAAGTACCTTAAGTTTAGCCTGAAGATTGTCTAAACTTAAAATACAATCAATTTTATAAAAATACAATATTTTCTATCGTCTAATAACTTGATATTGAACATTTTCAGATTGAAATGTTCGTTTAATCATAAAAATAGCTTCTGCTGGATCAAATGCAGGATTACAACAAAACATATCAATATAACACGACTTATACTCAGGATAGGTATGAATTGTAAAATGGCTTTCAGATAAAACATATGCATATGAATAACCAATGGGTGGAAACTGAAATCCTGTTTGAGAAACAACATTAAAACGTAAATTAGTTACGATATGATCCAGAAGAGGGCGACCATTTTCAAGATATTCTAAAACATTTTGTTGAGGAACATCATATACATTCACTAGAACGTGAATACCAACAGGACGCTCAGAAGCCATCTGTTGCACTGTGCCACTCATTAAAAATAATAATTAATACAATCATTTAAGTTGTTTAATCCATTACTAGTGTAGAATCGGATTCGTGAGAGGTCCATTGAGTAAATAATTTAAGTGTATTCCATTTTCCATAACGCGAGGATAATACATCTTTTGATAATTTTTTATCTGTTTCTTGCCATGTTGGTAAAATGGATAATTGTTCAACAAGTTCAGTTTTAGTTAATTCTACTTCTGGCCATTGAATAATCCAGCCTTTTTGTTCCATTGTAGTGATCCAATCAGATAAAATAAGATGAAGTGGTTGAGAGGATTTATCAGTGGGGACAGCTAACCAGCGTCCACGATAGTCTGCAATCCATACAGGATACTGTTTTTTCCAATGAAGAGGATTTGATGAAAAATAAATATCACCCTTCCAACTATCATCCTTTTTATCATCTGTTTCCGTTTTTTCTTGTACCGCATCCTTCATAAGTACAAATTGAATATTTTGTAAATACCCAACACCTTGAAATAAATCAAAATAATCTTTATCTTGAAATGGCGTTTCATTATATGCCGCCCCAATTAAATCATAAATTTTTTTTCGCTTCCTTGAAAGTGATGTATTCTTCAAGTTATCCGTTTTTTGTTGTAAATCCGTTGTTAATTCACTAAGTTGTTGAATACGAACGTGTTGTTGTGATAATGAATAATATTGAGGATTACCAATACAAATTAATAAACCTAACACTCCCGTCGGATTTAAATGAAATGCCGTATAACCACTTAAAAAAATACGATCCAATGTTGGATCTTGTTGTGTGTCTGAAATTGTAATCTCAATCGGATCCAACATTCGGTGCCGATTGGGATTCTTTTTTGAATAATCCATTAATTCTTTAAAACTTACATTCTGATACTTCTTCATCATTACAGACGACATCTTATACCGTATTCTTAATAATTTATTATATTAATTCTTTAAGTTTTTAATATAAAATAAGTCTATTATAAATCCGTATAGATTTCATTTTGAATTCGTATTGTTTCTAATTCTTTTAAACGATCCTCATGTTCCTCTCTTGTTCTTAAACAAAACCGTAAATATTCCTTTATATGAATAAATGTATCATCCGATATAATACTTAAATCAAAAAATATACCATTTGAGTTTTCTGTATAATTCTCTTTCATTTTACGAATAATTCTAAAAATTTCTTCTTGTTCTGGTTTTACAAGTAATCTCATTGTATCAAATACTTGTTTTCTTTCATCGTAAGACGACATTCCTAATTCCGTAAAGATCATACGATTGTTCTAACAACCGCATTAATCGTCTTCCTCTTCTTCCTCGTCCTCTTCCTCTTCCTTATTATTTTTACCTACAGATCCTATATTAGATACATTATTTTCTGATTCGGATTCTGAATCAACATTGCTTACCTCTTCGACCTCTTCATTACTATTTGATTCAGATAATGAATTATTGTATGCATTTGATACATTACTTAATCCAAGACTTGATGAATTTGATTCACTTGATGAATTTGATGAATTTGATTTACTTAAAGAAAGATTTGAAACATTTGATTCACTGGATGTATTACTATTAGAGTTGCTATTTCTTTCTTCAGTTGTACTAATAAATAGACCACTTGCAAGAATATAAGGGTCATTAATAGCAAATTTAGATCTTTTAATTTCAACTAC
>Ga0315293_10004137_pt1 | contig 13850 bp, 10 predicted proteins | sample YL17G13_20_MG_FD_203071 | JGI IMG/M metagenome (GOLD analysis project Ga0315293, IMG submission 203071) | Sediment microbial communities from Yellowstone Lake, YNP, Wyoming, USA - YL17G13_20 | ecosystem: Environmental > Aquatic > Freshwater > Lake > Sediment | place: USA: Wyoming | collected... | reverse complement strand
GTTTTATATTGAGTATCCAATTTCGCAGGCAGCGGCTGCGAAATTAAAAACCACTGAGATAATTTCGCAGACAGTGTCTGCGAAATTTAGGCTTTCCTGGTCGCATTACTGTGAGCTGCTTAAAGAAGACAACAAAAAAGCCCGAAAATTTTATGAAATTGAAGCGACCGAGAATAATTGGTCTATACGCGAGTTAAAGCGTCAGATGAATTCCATGCTATACGAAAGACTATGTTTAAGCCGCGATAAGACGAAGGTGGTAGCGCTCTCGAAGAGGGGTCAGTTAATTGAAGAGCCGGAAGACGCCGTTAAAGACCCGTATGTTCTTGAGTTTTTAGGGCTAAAAGAAGATTCGTCATACACTGAGGATCAGCTTGAGCAGGCTATAATTGATAAGTTGCAGCACTTTCTTCTTGAACTTGGCAAAGGTTTTACTTTTGTTGCCCGACAGAAGCGCATTACCATTGCAAATAGACACTATTTCATAGATCTTGTATTTTATAACCGGATCCTTAAATGTTTTGTCTTAGTTGACCTTAAGCGAGGAGAATTTGATCATGCCGATGCCGGACAGATGAATTTCTACCTTAATTATATTAAAGAGAATGAGGTGTTTCCTGGAGAGAACCAGCCAATAGGCCTTATCCTTTGTGCAAAAAAAGACGAGATCTTTGCAAAATACGTTCTTGGATCTGTAAACAATAAGATATTTGCCTCGAAATATAAGCTAGCGCTACCTTCAGAGAAAGAAATAGGCAAGCGTCTTCGGCTCGAGAAATTATGATCCCCGTCATTGCGAGGCTGGCATCGCCAGCCGAAGCAATCTCATGTGATAGTTTTTGAAATATATTGAAAGAAAGTCCCTTCTCGAGCGTATATATATGTAAGGGGAGGGTAAAAATATATGAAGAATAGAAAAGACGCAAATGTAGACGCCAAAAAAGGCGAAATTGTTATTTATAAGGCAAAAAGCGGTAATGTCCGCCTGGATGTTAGGCTTGAAAAGGAAACAGTCTGGTTAAATCAGTTTCAAATGGCAAAGCTTTTTGGCAAAACCATACCTACTATAAATGAGCATTTAAGGAATATTTATCATGAGGGTGAGCTAAAGAGAAATTCAACTATTAGGAAATTCCGAATAGTTCAAATTGAGGGCACAAGACGGATAGAGCGCGATGTTGATTTCTATGATTTAGATGTTATTATTTCCGTGGGATATAGAGTCAAGTCAAAGATAGGCACCCAATTTCGTATTTGGGCTACGAACATTTTGAAAAATTATATGATAAGGGGATATGCGTTAAATCGGAAAAGACTTCATGAGAAGGAAGGTACGCTAAAAGACTTACAGGAGACAATAGCCTTTATCAGCGGCAAAGCCGTCCATCCTCAATTGACTGGCAAAGGGGACGAACTCCTAAAGTTGCTGAACGAGTACGCGAATGCGCTTACCATTCTTAATAAATATGATAACAAGTCTCTTTCTGTTGCCGGTCGGAAGCCACCCACGTTTATTTTGACATATGAGCATGCGCACAGCAGCATTAATGATATTAAGTCGCGACTTCGCGAAAAAGGAGAGGCGGCCGAGTTGTTTGGTCAAGAGGCATCGCATAAGTTCAAGAGCATTATCGGCGCTCTTTATCAGACATTTGATAGCAAAGATCTCTATCGGAGCATAGAGGAGAAGGCGGCGAACTTGTTATATCTTACCATCAAAGATCATCCTTTTTCGGATGGGAATAAAAGGATTGCGTCGCTTCTTTTTATCTATTATCTTGAGATGAATGGATATTTACGCAAAATCAATGGCGAACGCAAGATCAATGATAATGCAATTGTCGCTCTTTCTCTGCTTATTGCATCAAGCGATCCGCGCGAAAAAGACATTATGATAAAGATAATCACGAATTTGCTAAAAGATTAAAAATGAAAATAAACCGAGTGACATATATTGTTCTGACAATCGTATATATAGGGCTTCTTTTCTATTTCTCCACAAGGCCGGAGTTAAGCAGCGGAGGCAGTGCCGCTATGCAGATTTTTAATAATATTATGCATATTCCGGCTTATGCCGGCTTGGTTTTTCTTGTTTTATGCTGTTTTAGAAGCAAGAGTTTAAAAATGTATATAATATCTTTTATTTTTGCCATATTATTAGGCGCTTTTTTCGAATATCTGCAGTCCTTTGTGCCCGGCCGCTATGCATCTATGTCGGATGTTTTGTTGAACGCGATAGGGGTGGTTGTGGGGATGGTAGTGTTTAGGGTTCAGGGGATAGGGATTAGGGGATAGGTTCGAACGGCGAACGGCGAACGGCGAACGGAGAACGGTGAACGGCGCGGATTGAAATAAAGTTTGCCGAATGAAGAGAGAATTCAATGATGCGTAGGGAATCGGAAACAATAGAGTTTAAGAAATCGACTGCCGAGCTTAAAGATGCCGTTGTTGCGATCGCGGCTATGCTTAATAAACATGGTCGGGGAGAGGTGTATTTCGGCATCTCCGATGATGGGAAAGTCGTCGGTCAGGACATTGGGCGGATGACAATCAAGGAAGTGACGCAGGCGGTGGTGGATAATATAGAGCCGAAAATTTATCCAAAGGTCGAAACACGTCAGATTGAAGGAAGAAACTGCATTGTTATCGAGGCACATGGGATTAACAGCCCGTATTTCGCCTATGGCAGGGCGTATATCCGTGTTGGGGAATCGAATAAGGCAATGAGTCCTCATAAGATTGAAACGCTAATTTTAAGCAAGAAAAAACTTCTTTGGGAGTTAGGGATCTCAAAAAAGACGATGGCTGATGTTAACAAAGGAGCCATCAGGGAGTTTATGCGAAAGGCTAAAACAGCTAAGCGTATCGATTTTGAATTCGTTGACGTGAAAACGACGCTACACAAATTGAATCTTTTGGATTCAGGACGATTAACGCATGCGGCTGAGGTTTTGTTTTGTAACGAAAATCGAATGGAAATTCAAGCCGCAATATTTGCGAGTACAGATAAATTTACCTTTTTGGATATCAAACAGTTCAAGGGCAGCCTGTTCAGCTTGCGCCAGCAGGCAGAGATTTATGTGAATGGGCATATGATGTGGCGTGCCGACTTGAGCGAAAGCCGTCGCAAGGAAATCCCTGAGATCCCTGTTCGGGCAATTTCGGAGGCGATCGGAAATTCGCTTTGTCATCGGGACTTCGAGAATCCTAAAGGCAATGAGGTAGCGATCTTTAAGGATCGCATCGAAATCTATAATCCCGGACTTTTCCCGGAAGAGATCAATCCGGAGGACTTCTTTTCTGGCCATGAGCACTCGATTTTACGGAATCCTTTGGTTGCTGAGACGATGTATAAGTCCAAGGATATTGAGCGCTGGGGAAGCGGCATTAAGCGTATCCATGATGAATGCGTTGCCGTAGACGTGCAAGTAGAATTTAAGCGGCTCAAGACAGGCTTTGTAGTGGTTTTTCACCGGCCAAAATGGGAAGAAGGTGAGGGGATGGAAAAAGGTGGTCAGAAAACTACCCAGAAAACTACCCAGAAAACTACCCAGAAAATTATAGAGGAAATAAGAAAGAATTCGCGAGTTACCAGAAAAGAACTATCAGAGATTATTGGGTTAACTGAAGAAGGCATAAAGTATCAGCTATGCAAAATGCAAAAGAACGGCCATATCCGTCGCGTGGGTCCTGATAAAGGCGGACATTGGGAAGTTCAGGGTTGACGCATGATATTCGGTCTTCGGTCTTCGGTCTTTGGTCTTCGGTCTTTGGTCTAATCTATGAGAGACTATAAAAATATAAAAGCGTATCAACTGGCAGATAGTCTTGTTCTTGGTATCTATAAGGCAACAAAGGATTTCCCGAAAGACGAACTCTACGGATTGACATCTCAGTTAAGACGAGCGGCTGTTTCAGTGCCGGCGAATATCGTAGAGGGCTCGAGTCGTCAGCATAAACGCGATTATTTGAATTTTCTATATACATCTCGTGGTTCACTTGCCGAAACCGGTTATCTATTGGAACTGGCCGGAAAACTTGAATATTTAAAAAATGAAAAATTTGAAAGGATAGAAAAGCTGAGACTCGAAGTTTCAAAGACACTATATGGTCTTATCATGGCTGTTACCAGAGAAGTCTAATGTCTCTGGTCTTCGGTCTGTGGTCTCTGGTCTCTGGTCTACAGTCTAACATATGTCATTCATAACCCTACTACTATATCTAATCTGCACGTTCATCCGCCCGCAGGACTGGATACCGGCTTTTTACGGGCAGCAATTGATACTCATTCTTGCTATAGCCACAGCGCTTTTTCTCGTTCTGGAGCGCGGCCTTAAAAAAGGCGCCGGATTCGTAAAAGTCCCACAAAACATGCTCATCCTTGGGCTTTTATTCGCTGTTCTTATGTCGCACGTAGTCCACACTTATTTAGGAGGGATGATATCCGCATGGTCTTTATTTATCGTAAATGTCATCCTTTTCTTTATTATTGCCAACGCTTTAAATACTGAACGAAAATTCAAGTTCGCTATATGGTTCATCGTATTTTTAATATCACTTCTCGCTATACAGGGAATTTATCAGTTTAACCATGGCTATGGTTGGGCAGGCCAGGCATTGACAAAATCTGATGATGTCGGAAGCGATAGAATAAATTGGGTGAGTATATTTAATGATCCCAACGACCTGGCACTTACGTTTGTGATAGCGGTAGGTATATTACTTGCATTTATATTCGGAAAAACAAAATGGGGCAATAGATTGGCAGGTATTGCTTTAATCAGCGTCCTATTTTATGGCATATATCTTACCAATTCCCGTGGAGGTATGCTGGCGCTTATGGCTACGGTATTATTTTATTTTGTAAAGCGCTCAAAGAAATTTCTGCTTGGCGCGATAATAGGTGTCCTCTTAGTTGCTGCCATATTTGCCTTTGGACCGTCACGAATGGCACTTCTTTCCTCTGATGAAGCATCAGCCTATAACCGTATTGACCTATGGTATCAGGGATTACAGATGCTTAAATCTAATCTGATCTTTGGCGTAGGATTTAATATGTTTCAAGAAGATCTTCCACAAACCGCCCACAATTCTTATGTATTGGCTGGGGCAGAATTAGGATTTATTGGATTATTTTTCTTTGTGGGACTTATTTATGCGTCTTTTAAGGCATTATCACTTGTGCAGAAAAATGACGAACAGCTTAAAACTTATGCCTATGGCCTTCAGTCGAGCTTAATAGGGTTTTGTTCAGCCGCCTTTTTTCTGTCGAGGACATATATTATTTTGCCATACGTGCTTTTTGCGTTGTCCGGCGCATTGTTTTATTTAGTAAAACAGAAAAATGATAAAATAATTTTTAAATTTTCTTTTATAGATGTGCGCAATACAGCGCTATTAAGCGTTGGAATTATGATGTTTATTTATGGCGTTGTTAAGGTGGGATTGTAACTACTTTATTGAGGATAAAAATGGCTGTAGAGACGGAACAGGTAACAAACGAATATAAAGACATATTGAATGGGCCGGGCGATATGCCGCAGGGGCAAACTCTGACTCATGCACAAAGGACAGCGAAAAATTCCGCCTTGCTAATCATTCAACCACTGATTCTCAATATTGTTTCAATATTTGTAACTGCTTATATTGCGAGGACACTCGGCATGGGAGATTACGGAAGATTTACTTTTGCGATAGCTTTTGTTGGGATGTTTTTGCCGTTTATTAACGTTGGTTTGCGAACAATAACCGTTCGCGAAATAGCCGAAAATAGAAATACGCTAAGTACTTTTTTGGGACGCATGGTAGCACTTCGGGTTTTTCTTGCCGTAATTGCAATAGTAACCATATTTTTGGGGATAAATATACTGGGCTATCCTCAGACAACAAAGAACATAGTTTATATTTTTTCCGCAACAATATTGTTCGGTGCGATAAGCTCTACTTTTATTGATACATTTCAAGCGTATGAAAAAATGGAGTATGTTGCTTGGACACAATTTGCCGCGGGTGCCATACTGACACTTCTATCGGTTGTGGTACTGTATCTGGGCTATCGCCTTATGGGGTTAATGCTCATTTACACATTTGGCAGTTTCTTAACCTTGGTTTTTGCTTTTTGGTATCTGAGCCGAAAATTTACAGTTCCAAAGATCGCAGTCGACCTTCGGTTTTGGAAAGAAAATCTCCATAAAGGAGCGCCGTTTTTCTATCCGGCTTTAGTGGCAACAATAGGTGGAAGAATGGGAATCATTATATTGTCTAAAATAGCCGGGGACGCAAGCGTAGGTATTTATGGTGCGGCAAGCATGCTTGTAGATCGGCTTATGGTAATTCCGGATGGTATAGGCACTGCAATTTTTCCTACAATGGCGCATCTTCACAAAAATTCCAAAGAGGAGGCTGTTTCCATCTTCCGAAGATTTTTTTTATATCTGGTCCTATTGGGCTTGCCAATAGCATTAGGTATAACTATTTTGGCTGGACCGATAATAAATCTGATGTATGGCGCTGAGTACAAAAGCGCGACACCTGTTTTGCAGTTTCTTGCATGGTGGCTTTTCTTCTCATTTCTGACGTACATCCAAAGTTTAGCATTAGGGGCGATCCATAGGGAAAAAGAAGCTGCGAAGATCAGGCTTGGCACTGCTATTTTCGGCGTTGTTCTTAACTTTATTTTTATAATCTGGCTTGGCGTAATCGGATTAGCCATTTCAAGCGTAGCCACAGCACTCATTTATTGCGCGCTTCTGTCAAGGCCGATAAAGAAATACTTAGTAAAAGATTTATTGAATCTTAAAATTTTTGTAAAAATCATTGTAGCTAATATGGTGATGGCCATTTTTGTAGCTTTGACATTAAAATATAATGTTTTTTTGCCCATTGCCGCAGGAGCAGTTTCTTATGCATCAATCATTGTGTTTCTTGGTGTGGCTAGGCATGCTGAGTTAAACAAATTGGTAAAAAGCATTATTAAAAGATGATATATGAAAAATAAACCAAAAGCTATTGTCGTAGGACTGGGCCCTCACGGGATAGGTGTCATAAGGTCATTATGGATGTATCGAATTCCGGCCATTGCCGTTAGTTCCAATTTTTTAAATGCCTCCGGATTTACCAGACTTTGCAGTAAGGTAAGGTATCCAGATTTGTACAATGAAAATTTAATGGATTTTTTAATTGGGATTTCAAAAAAAGAAAGGGAAAAACCGGTCTTATTCTTAACTATAGATGAAAATGTAAGCATGGTATCCAAGCATCGGGATGCACTTCAGAGGTATTTTCATTTCAATCTGCCGCAAAAAGAAACTGTTGATATGCTGCTTAATAAAAAGTTATTTGCAGATTTTGCAAAAAAGGAAAACTTCCTTATTCCTAATACATATTTTGCATCGAACGCGGATGAAATAATTAACGTATCTGATTGTATTACATATCCATGCATCATCAAGCCTTCTTTTAGGGGTGCAGCTTGGGAACATAGTGGTGTTAAAAAAGTTTATAGAGTAAATGACCCCCGAGAGCTTGTTGAGCAGTATAGGGCAATTGAATATTTGCAGAATGATGTGATAATTCAGGAGTGGATACCGGGGGTGGACGCAGAAGTATACTTTTGCCTTCTTTATTTCAACAAAGCTGCTAAATGCGTAGCGCATTGTGTGGGCAGGAAGCTTAGGCAATGGCCCCCGGAATGCGGCTCTACCAGTCTTGCTATAAGTTGCGAACAAGAGCATGTTCTTAACGAAAGTATTCGGCTATTCGAAAAAGTTAATTTTAGGGGGATGGGATCGATCGAGTTTAAGCTAGATTCACGCGATAATAAGTTTAAAATAACAGAACCGACAGCGGGTAGAACTAATTTGCAATCAGCGATTGCTACTGCTTGTGGAGTCAATCTGCCGTATATAGCCTATATGGATATTTTAGGCAGAGATTATACTGTACATACAAAGCAGATCAATGGGATTAAGTGGATTAATGAATATTCGGATATGCGCTCATCATATTACTATATTAGGCACCGAAAACTCAATGCGAGGCAATGGTTAAATTCCTTAAAGGGCAAAAAAGCATTCGCGATTTTTTATTTAAAAGATCCCCTGCCAACAGTTGTTTTTTTTATCCAGGTAGCGCAGGAATTTATGTCCAAGACGTGCGAGAAAATATTATATAAAATTTCTATAAAAGATATAGCAAAGGCGTTAAGACGAGAAAATGTAAAATCTAAAATTTTAAATTATACCGGATTCGTCTATGGCATGTCTAAGATCAAAAAGAATCGGCTAACTATCCTAGCTTATCACCGCATCTTAAATATTGATCATGAACCGTTTTTTGATTTTGATGAAGGAGTAATCAGTGCAACGCCGCATGATTTTGAAGCTCAGGTAAAATGGTTGAAAAATAATTTTAATATTACTACATTTGCGTCATTGCTAAAGGGAGAAATGGCGCCAAATTCTTTGATAATTACATTTGACGATGGATATAAAGATAATTATGAAAATGCATATCCTGTATTAAATAAATACAATGTGCCAGCGACAATTTTTTTAACTACTGGTTATATTGAGTCTAGCAGATTATTTTGGTGGGATGAGATATCGTATTTGGTAAAAAAAACCGCAAAAAGAAAACTGTCAGTAAATTATCTGGGCAATCCCATAACATTTGACCTGATTACACGGAATGACAAAAAAAACGCGATTAGTCATATACTCAAATTAGTTAAACGGATTCCGAACAACGATAGAATAGATATAATAAATCGCCTCCGAATTGAATTAGAGGTCGACATTGACAATTTCTCGGATGCGCGAATGATTTTATCGTGGGATGAAATTAGGGAAATGAGCAAAAATGGCATAGAATTTGGTGCACATAGCGTTACACACCCCGTATTGGCAAATGCCACGCCAGAAACAGTAAAATACGAGGTGGAAGAATCTAAAAGGAAAATCGAATGCGAGATAGGGAAAGATGTTACTACATTCTCATACCCCGTTGGAGGTAGCGACCGATTTAACGAGCAAGCTAAACGCTCGGTGGAAAACGCCGGCTATTCATATGCGGTGTCCTATATACCCGGAAAAAACACAATGCTTAATTTAGATAAGTATTGCCTAAATAGAATTCATGTGGAGAAAAATGAATCAATATCTGTTTTTAAGTCAAAAGTAGTGTTCCCGGAATTTATGCGATATTAACGATAAAAGGTACGCAATGTATTCGTCTATTTATAAAAATATTATATTTCCATTTTACGAAACCATATTAATGAGGCGGAAGACCATTGCCTATTTAGATGAACTCGAAAAAAATCAATGGCTATCTATAGAAGCATTGGAAGGAATTCAATGGCAGAAATTGCTAAAATTGTTAAATCATGCCTATGACAATGTTCCGTATTATCGAAGACGATTTAATGAGGCAGGGCTTACCATAAATGAAATAAAGAACCCGAGCGATTTTGCAAAAATACCTTTTTTGACAAAAGACGATATACGCGCCAACAAAGATGATTTGATTGCAAAAAATTATAAGAATTCTAAGATGTTTGATAGTACGACAGGGGGTTCTACGGGAACACCGCTGAGATTTAAGCTGGACCATAATAATTATGAATGGCGGCAGGCAGCGATAAAGCGAGTATACGGATGGTCGGGCTATAGTGACGGCGAGAAAACTGTATTTATATGGGGCGCAGGCGTTCATAAAGGCTCATTAAAGAAAAAGTGGAAACACGATCTGGATGAGACGCTAAAGCGGCACAAGATTTATAATACATTCTATTTTTCGGAAGAAACCATGCCACGCTATGCGAACGAAATAAATAGGTTTAAACCGGGATTTATTATTGCATATACATCACCGTTATACAATTTTGCACGATATGTAAAGGATAAGGCGATAAATATCTGGACGCCTAAAGCTATAATTGTTGGTGCAGAAAAACTATTTCCTGCTCAGCGCGGGGTCATTAAGGAGGTCTTCAGGGCCCCTGTGTTCGAGACGTATGGTTGCCGTGAAGTGACCTCAATCGCGGGAGAATGCGAAATGCATAATGGCATGCATATAAACATGGAAAACATTTATTTGGAAATAGTTAAGGATAGCTGCTGCGCACGGTCCGGCGAAGATGGCGAGATTGTTGTTACTGATTTAACTAATTACGCAATGCCTTTTATACGTTATAAAAATGAAGATATTGGTGCGCTTTCCGAAGAGAAATGCTCATGTGGAAGAAGCCTAAAACTTCTTAAAAACGTACAAGGGCGGATTCTTGATACTATTAGAACGGCGGACGGACGTAGCATCCCCGGCGAATTCTTTATCTATTGGTTTATGAATTTTGACGAAATAAAAAGGTTTCAGGTAGTACAAGACAGCATCGATAGGCTTGTCATAAAAATCGCTCCGTCTAAGGAGATTTCAGCTGAAAGAATAGATCTCTTAAGGTCGATTATATTTAAAATCATGGGGGATAAAATATCTATTGATTTTGAATTTGTTGACGAAATTCCCTTAACAGAATCCGGTAAATACCGGGTGGTTGTGTCCAAGGTGCAGCCGGAATTGGTCGCCAGTAAAATATGAAGAATCGAATCCATGTAATACAAATCGTATTAAGCCTTAAATGCGGTGGACTGGAAAGACTAGTTCTGGATCTTGCATCGCGGCTGAATAACAGTAGATTTCGCTCTTCCATATGCTGTCTGGATGAAGCCGGCGAATTGGCTAGTGAAGCAGAAGCACTTGGCATTAAAGTCATTGTGACCAAAAGGCGCCCCGGCCGTGATGTATTCCTGCCATTCAAACTGGCAAAGATATTAAAAGAAGAGAACGTAGATATTGTGCACACCCATAACCCGGGTGCGCTTATTTATGGCACAATAGCGGCAAGACTTGCAGGAACTAAAGTAGTAATTAATACCCGACATGGAAGGGAAAGGCGACCTGTTAATGGGTTAATATGGGCTATGAATGATACGATAGCCGCTATATCTAAAGATGCCAAGGAAAGGTTGCTAAAATATAATAAGATAAATCCAAAGAAAATTAATATAGTACATAATGGAGTAGAGATTGAGCGTTTCAGCAGCAGCCAAAATAAAGATACAAAAAAGAAATTATTGAATACTCAAACAGACTGCCAAATAATAGGTACGGTGTCTAGATTAGCTGAAGAAAAGGATCAATTTACTATTCTTGAGGCATTCTCGAAGGTGTCTAAAAACATAAGCAAAGTTAGATTAGTATTTGTGGGAGACGGTCCACTGCGGAAAGAACTCGAAAATTACAGCGGAAAAATCGGAATAAGCAATAAGGTCATATTTTTGGGGTTTCAAAAGGATATTGGTGAAATTGTAAAGACTTTTAACTTATTCAGCTTGCCATCCTTAACAGAAGGAATATCATTAAGCCTCTTGGAGGCAATGGCTGCCGGTAAGCCGTGTGTAGCAACAAATGTCGGTGGTAATCCGGAAGTTGTTGTTGACGGCGAGACTGGGATTCTTGTGCCGCCAAAAGATCCCCAGGCGATGGCGGATGCTATAGTGAAGATTCTACGGAACCCGGAGTTAGCTCAAAAAATGGGCGCGGCGGGGAGAAGGCGGGTTGAAGAAAAGTTTAGTTTGGATCGCATGGTTGGCGAGTACGAAGAGCTGTATGAGAAGTGTCTATCACGTAAGGGGATAGGGGGGCCACTAAATATATGAAATTACTAATAATCACAAACTTATTTCCAAATAGTAAAGAACCCATCAGGGGGATGTACAACAAGCAACAGTTCGCTGAATTGACTAAAACGTGCGAACTGGAAGTTGTGGCGCCGTTACCCTATCATCATTTTTTAAAAGTACCTTACTGGGAGATTATAGACGGTGTTCAGGTGCATCATCCCCGTTATTTTATGACCCCCAAGCTTGGAAGGTCTTTATATGGCTTTTATTACTTTTTCGGGATAGTAGGAAAAATCAGGGATATTTATAGCCACTTTAAATTTGACTGCATTCTGGCTACATGGGCGTATCCTGACGGTTTTGCCGCAGGCCTTATCGCGAAAATGTTCAAAAAGCCCTTAGTAATAAAAGTTCACGGCTCTGATATAAATCTTCATACCAGATACCGGCTCAGGAGGCTAATGATCGTTTATACGCTTAATAGGTGTGCCAAGGTCATAGCGGTTAGTAATGCGTTAAAAAAGAGAATGGTGGATATTGGTGTCCTTGAGGAAAAAATAGAGGTTATATCAAACGGCGTAGATATGGATAAATTTTTCCCAATGGACAATGTGGAATGCAGGAAGAAGCTAAATCTACCATTGGAAAAAAAGTTGGTATTATATGTTGGCAATCTTGTTGAGGTGAAGGGGCCGGATATTCTTATAGAAGCGGCATCGCGCCTACCGGAAAATGTGCGGGTTATTATGATAGGCAGCGGTGCGCTTGAGGATAGCCTGAAAGAAAAGGTCAAGCTTTTAAAATTGGACAATAAAGTGACTTTTGCCGGAGTTAAGCCTCATAAAGATATTCCGTTATGGATAAATGCCGCTGATGTATTATGTCTTCCCAGCTTGCATGAAGGGTGCCCCAATGTTGTTCTGGAAAGTATGGCTTGCGGTAGACCGGTTGTTGCGAGCCGAGTGGGTGGCTTGGAGGAGATAGTCCATACGGATGATATGGGCATATTGGTAAAGTCCGGAGATCCGCTGATTTTAACAGGTGCTCTTAGCAGAGCGCTGGATAAGGTATGGGATTACAATGCCATAAAGGAAAAGTCCATAGACTGCGATTGGGCAGATAATGCAGCAAAATTGAAAAACGAATTGGACAGAGCATTAGAATCATCGATTTCAGTGCGCCCAAGAAATTTTGAGGCTAAGACGATTGAGGAATTGTTGCAATGAAGATACTTTACCACCATAGGACACAGGGGGCGGGCGCTGAAGGGGTGCATATTATGGGGATCATTAATGGCTTCCGAGGCCTCGGGCATAGTGTGTGCATTGTTTCCCCACCCGGGGTTGATCCTGAACGGACAGCAGGCGGCAACCCATATAGCAAAAAAACAAATGGCGTCGCCAGAGTATTGCATTATATCAGTAGGCTGATTCCGCAATTCTTATTCGAAATATTGGAAATACTATACAACATAAGGGTGCATTATAAGATTTCAGATGTGATTGCGAAAAACAAGATAGATTTCATATATGAAAGGCACTCCTTTTTTGCCTTTGCGGCTGTCCGCCTGACGAAAAAATATAATATCCCTATTATTGTTGAGGTAAATGAACTTGCCGGCGAAAAGAGGATAAGGAAACAGGTTTTTGTAAATATCGCAAAGCGATGCGAGGAGTATGTTTTTAAGAATGCAGATATTATTATAGTTGTATCAGATTTCCTGAAAAACAAGATCAAGAGTTATGGGGTTAATGAGAATAAAATCATAGTTATGCCAAATGCAGTAGATCATCGGAAATTTATCTCCAGCGGCCTGAAAAATAAATTGAAGGAAAAATATGGCATAAATGCCGGTGGCATCGTAGTTGGTTTTATAGGCTGGTTTGTTTACTGGCATAATATTGAACTGCTGATAGATGCTTTCGGCCGTACGGCTGGGGAAAAAAATGCCTATCTTTGCCTTGTGGGAGACGGCGTCCTAAAAGATAAATTTAAAGGTATGGTTAAAGATAGAGGCATTGAAGACAGAGTCATATTTCCGGGTGCGATATCCTATGATAATATGCCAGATTATATAGACATGATGGATATCTGTGTGATACCAGAGTCTAATGATTACCGTTCACCTATAAAGATGTTTGAATATATGGCCATGGCAAAACCGGTAGT
>Ga0315293_10004136_pt1 | contig 13850 bp, 8 predicted proteins | sample YL17G13_20_MG_FD_203071 | JGI IMG/M metagenome (GOLD analysis project Ga0315293, IMG submission 203071) | Sediment microbial communities from Yellowstone Lake, YNP, Wyoming, USA - YL17G13_20 | ecosystem: Environmental > Aquatic > Freshwater > Lake > Sediment | place: USA: Wyoming | collected... | reverse complement strand
TCGGGAACAGATACCCTGATCCTATAGCTATGCCAAGGGCCAGGACGCGTTCTGTAGCTTTTCCGGTAAAATCCTGGAATACTGAAAAACTTGAATTGATTCCGGCGCCTGCAAGGAAATTCCGTCTAACACTAGTCCCCGAGCCTTTCGGAGCACAAAGGATCACATCTATATTTTCCGAAGGTATAACACCTGTATGATCCTTGTATGTTATTGAGAAGCCATGGGAAAAATAGAGCGCATCACCTTTTTTGAGGCAGGGCTTCAGCTTCGGCCAGAGAATTCTCTGGGCAGCATCTGAAACCAGATATTGTATGATTGTTCCTTTTGAAGCAGCCTCCTCTACAGTGAAAAGAGTTTTACCGGGAACAAACCCGTCAGCTACTGCCTTGTTCCAGTCAGCTTTAAACTCCGGAGCCTGACCTATAATGACATTTATGCCGTTATCTTTCATGTTAAGGGCCTGTGCGGGCCCCTGTACTCCATAACCTATAACTGCAACAATTTCGTTTTTAAGCACTTCACGTGCTTTTGAAAGAGGAAACTCTTCTCGTGTTACGACATCTTCAATAACTCCGCCAAAATCAATTTTCGCCATGTTATAATAAGTTAGGTGTTAATTAATAATTTTAATTGGAAGATTCAATATTATCCGGCTTATACTGGTTCACCTCATCCATCTCCTCCAGGTAGGCATTAAGCTCCTTGACCTGTTTGGTAATTGCAACCCTGCCAGATCTTACAAACTGCAAAATCCCGCATGGTTCAAGCACATGAAGCAATTCGTTAATCTGGGTTTTATGTCCGGTTCTTTCAATCACTATGTATTCAGGAGAGACTTCAAGAATACGGGCATTATGGTCGCGGACTATTATATCGATCAGATTGCCGGACATCAATCCTTTGGTTTTTACCTTATAAAGTGCCAGTTCCTGGTATATAATCTCATCGGATGTATGGACAAACACTTTCAGAACATCAACAAGTTTCTGCATCTGACGGGCCACTTTTTGAACCATTTCAGCTGTTGTCCTGACAACCAGTGTAAGCATCTGAACTCCTTTGACGGCAGACTCGGAAGCTGTAATGCTCTCAATGTTTATCTGCCTTCTGGTAAGAATAATAGTGATCTGACTCAAGATGCCTATATGATCCTCAGTAAAAAGCGATATTGTAAATTCCTGTTTATTCATAAATTTATTTGTATGTCAATGTAACTTCTGATACTGATGCTCCAGGTTCAATCATTGGAAGAACATTTGCCTCCTTATCGATTTTTACATCGAGCAGGTACGGCCCGTCTGCTTCAAGCATTTCAACAAGAGAAGCCTTCAGCTCCTCTCTTTCCGAAACAGTTTTTGCAGGTATACCATATCCTTTTGCTATAGTTACAAAATCAGGATTGACCAGCTCGGTTGATGCATACCTCTTCGAGTAGAACATATCCTGCCATTGCCGTACCATTCCAAGGAATCCGTTATTCAGGATTATTATTTTGACAGGGATCCTGTAATGCAGTATTGTCCCGAGCTCCTGTATTGTCATCTGGAAACCACCGTCGCCCAGAAAAGCCACAACCTGCTTATCAGGTCTCCCGATCTTGGAACCGATCGATGCAGGAAGTCCGAATCCCATTGTACCCATACCACCTGATGTAACCAGACTGTTTGGATTGGAAAAGCCGTAGTAACGCGCTACTGTCATCTGGTTCTGGCCCACATCAGTTACTACTATTGCATCTCCTTTGGTAAGTTCAGAAACCAGCCTGACGACTTCTCCCATCTTAAGCTCTCCTTTTTCAGGCTTTGTCTCGGGTTTTATAACTTTTTCATATTCAGTTTTATCGCAGATCCGGAATTCCCTAATCCATTTTTCGTAACTTTTTTTCTGAACGAGTGGAATCAGATTATTAAGGACCTCCTTTGCATCATTATTAATTTCAAGATCCACAATTACATTCTTATTGATCTCAGCTTCATCGATCTCAATATGAATTATCCTTGCATTTTTGGCATATTTTTTAAGATTCCCTGTTACCCTGTCATCGAAACGCATGCCGATGGCAATTATGAGATCAGCCTCATTTGTAAGGAGGTTAGGGCCATAGTTCCCATGCATTCCGAGATATCCGGTATATAGCCGATGTCCAGTGGGAAAGGCGGAAAGACCAAGCAGAGTAGAAGCCACAGGAATACCAGTCTTCTCGGCAAATGTCAGAAGTTCATTTTCAGCTCCCGAGATAAGCACTCCGTGTCCTGCAAGGATCAATGGTTTCACTGCATGATTTATCATTATTGCAGCTGACTCAATTGCCCTGGTATGCAATTGAATATGGGGATTATAACTTCTCAGGTAATTACACTTTTTATACTTAAAGTCAAGTTTCTCATATTGGGCATCCTTGGTTATGTCAACCAGGACAGGTCCGGGTCGTCCTGTTTTGGCAATATAAAATGCCTTGGCGATTGTCTCAGGGATATCCTGTGATTTCTTTACCTGGGCATTCCACTTAACCACTGGCATCGAAACCCCAAGTATATCAGTTTCCTGGAAAGCATCGGTTCCGATCAGGTTTGATACCACCTGGGCAGTTATGAATACTACAGGCACTGAATCGAGATAAGCATTTGCAATTCCTGTGATAAGGTTTGTTGCTCCGGGTCCGGATGTTGCAAAGCAGACGCCGGGTTTTCCTGTAACCATAGCATAAGCCTGGGCAGCGTGAGCTGCACCCTGTTCATGGCGGGTAAGAAAATGCTTCAGCTTGTCTTCATAATCGAGCAATCTGTCGTAAACCGGCATGATAGCACCTCCCGGATAACCGAAAATCGTATCAACACCCTCCTCAACCAGGCATCGAAGAAGCGCCTCAGCCCCTGTAACTGTCTCAAACCCGTTCGTCTGTTCCACAATCTTTGTCGTTTCTTTCTCTGTCTTCATAAAATCACTTTTATCTTATATGATTCGAACTGCTCCTTTATCAGCAGAGCTGACCAGTTTTGCATATGCTTTAAGTGAAGGCGGAATTATCCTGTTTCTTTTTGCAGGTTTAAATGCATTCTCCGCTTTAAGCTTTTCTTCATTAATTCTTTTGGCAAGCTCAACATCTGATATCAGGGCATTTATTTTACGGCCGGGTACGTCTATTTCAATCAGATCACCTGTCCTGAGAACAGCAATTTCACCTCCGGCAGCAGCCTCTGGTGATACATGTCCGATCGACAACCCTGATGTTCCTCCTGAAAATCGACCGTCAGTTATCAGTGCGCATTTCTTATCGAGCAGCTTTGATTTCAGGTAAGAGGTTGGATAAAGCATTTCCTGCATTCCGGGTCCGCCTTTGGGCCCTTCGTACCTTATTACAACTGCATCACCTTCATTTACCATTCCCTTAAGAATTCCGTCAGCCGCCTCTTCCTGTGATTCAAATATTATTGCCGGACCCTTAAATCTTAAAAGAGCAGTATCAATACCTGCAGTTTTGACAATGCACCCGTTTCTTGCAATGTTGCCATAAAGCACGGCAAGACCTCCATCTTTATTATAAGCATTTTGCACGCTCCTTATACAACCGTTCTTCCTGTCGGTATCCGGATTATCATAATAGGTGCTCTGTGAACCCATCTCAAGATTTTTTTGCATTGATGGTGCGCTCAGCCAGAAATCTTTTGCCTCAGACGTAACTTCCTCGCTCATAATGTCCCAATCAGCTATTGCGTTATGGAGAGTTTCATAATCAATGCGTTGCGCAGAACTGTCAATCAGGTTATTGCGTTCCAGTTCTCCCATGATTGAAAGAATTCCTCCGGCCCTGTTGACATCCTGGATGTGATATTTTGAGCTTGGCGAAACTTTGCAGATGTTCGGGATTCGTCGTGACAGTTCATCAATATCCTTCATTGTGAAATCAACACCGGCCTCGTGGGCAACTGCAAGAAGATGCAGAACAGTGTTGGTTGATCCACCCATGGCGATATCGAGAGACATTGCATTAATAAATGCCTGTTTTGTTGCAACAGATCGTGGAAGTATTCCCGGATCACCATCAAAATAATATCTGTTTGAGAGATCAACTATTAATTTTGAAGCTTTTTCGAAGAGCTTCAGCCTGTTTGAATGTGTTGCCAGCACAGTACCGTTCCCGGGTAATGCCAGTCCAAGAGCTTCAACAAGGCAGTTCATGGAATTGGCTGTAAACATACCTGAGCATGATCCGCAGGTCGGGCATGCCGACATCTCCATTTCATAAAGGTCTTTATCACTAACAGCGTCATCAGCTGCGGATACCATCGCATCGATCAGATCAATGTTCCTGTTACGGTAGGTGCCAGCCTCCATTGGTCCGCCTGAGACAAATACCGCCGGAATATTGAGTCTCATCGACGCCATCAGCATACCCGGCGTTATTTTGTCGCAATTGCTTATGCATATCATTGCATCAGCAAGATGTGCATTGCATACATACTCAACACTGTCGGCTATAAGCTCCCTTGATGGGAGAGAGTAGAGCATTCCGTCATGCCCCATTGCTATCCCGTCATCTATTGCAATTGTGTTGAATTCAGCTGCAAAAAGACCATGCTTTTCAATCTCTTTTTTTATTGCCTGACCGATGCTGTGAAGATGAACATGTCCGGGAACAAATTGTGAGAAGGAGTTGACGATAGCGATGACTGGCTTTCCGAACTGATCCTCCTTCATCCCGTTTGCACGCCAGAGACTTCTTGCACCGGCCATGTTTCTTCCGGTAGTTGTTCTGGAACTTCTGAGCTGATTCTTCATTACAAAAAAATCTATTAAAAAAAAAGCTTCCCGGACGATCCGGAAAGCTTTTATATGTTTATGGTACTACATATTATTCCCGGATCATTTGCCAGAGGCAAGAATGAGGATGAGGGCAATAATATGTATTAAAGTTCTATACACTGTTTTGCTTAAATTTGAATGACAAAAGTATTTAATTTTTTAATATATCAAATAAAAACAGCATTTTTTATTTATTTTTTATTTTTTTTGTTCAGCAACAAGCTGATTCTGAACTTTGCCCCTGACTTCCACTTTGATTACTGTAGCGACCTGATCGGGTGCTAAAGCCGGCAATGAAATGGTTAATGCACCATCTTTTGAGTTCATTGTTTTAACTTTTGTTCCGTCAGTCAGAATTTTTGCAGAAACCACACTGTTTTTAAAACCGGGGATCACAATTTTACCGTCTGAAGGCCATTCGAAAACTGAAAAATAAAGCATGGTACCCTTTGATGTCTCCTTTTTTGTGCATCGTCCCCACGGGAATAATCCCCATGGACTTGCTTTGGTTCCATAAACCGCTTCGCCGTTCACCTTCATCCATTTGCCCATTTCAAAAAGGATGGAAACACTTTCAGGTGGAAATTCTCCTTCTGCTGTTGGTCCTACATTCAGGAGGAAGTTACCTCCTTTTGAGGCAATATCCAGAAGGTTCTGAATAAGTGTCTTCGTCGATTTGTAGTTATGATCGTAGCTTTTGTAGCCCCATGTGCCGTTCATTGTCATGCATGTCTCCCAGTCGGTTCCATCGAGATCGGACAGGTTGGGTATCCTCTGTTCGGGCGTTTTATGATCACCCGGGAAATTCGGACGCTTCAACCTGTCGTTTGTGATTATGCCAGGTTGCAGTGAGAGCAGTGACTGAAGTTTGGTGGCGGCATCGTCTGTCATATTTGTAGGAGTATCCCACCATAATACAGCGAGTTCGCTGTAATTAGTAAGAAGCTCTCTTACCTGAGGTACCGCAATTGCATCAATATATTCAGTGAATGTCCTTTTTTCCTGGGCAGGATCCCAGTGACCGTTATGCTCTTTTGTATACGCATCAATAATAACTGAATCAGGATTTGCCCATCCCTCTTTGGTTGGCCTCCTTGCTGCAGAGCCACCGGGATTATTCCAGTCCTGGGCCTGAGAATAGTAAAATCCCAGCTTTATGCCATATTTTTTACACGCTTCGGCAAAGGGTTTTAGAAGGTCTTTACCATAAGGCGTCGCATCAACCACGTTCCATTTGCTGGCTTTGGTTTCAAAAAGTGCAAACCCGTCATGATGCTTGGATGTTATCACGATATATTTCATTCCGGCATCTTTTGCCATTCTTACCCAGGCATCCGGATCGTATCTGATTGGATTGAAATCTTTGGCAATTCGCTGGTAATCAGCCACAGGTATCTTGCCACGGTTCATGATCCATTCCCCGATTCCTCCAATCTGCCTTCCATTCCAGGTTCCGGCAGGAACTGCATAAACGCCCCAGTGGATGAACATCCCGAATCGGGCTTCGCGCCACCATTGCATTCTTTCGTCTTTTGTGAGAGCTTGTTGGGCCAGTATTCCCTGGGCCATTAATAAAATAATTCCGAATGTTAAGATTGCCTTTTTCATATTTGTATTATTTGTTACAATTAGTTCATCCAAATTATAGGATTCCTGACCGGTAGATTTCTTATAACTTCTTCATTTGATGGAAAATGATCAAGAAATTTCCATCTAACGAAACATAATCCCTCCCCGAACTGATTTTTTTTTCGGTACCTGATGACGGATATGGAATGAGGATCAAAAGATTAAATATCATCAGGACTCTGGTAACCATGCTTCTACTTTTATCTTTTTGCTTTTGTCTTTTGTCTTTAAATAACCCACCCCCAGCCCCTCCAGGGAGGGGAGCTTTGAAAAACCCCGAACCTCAAACCCCAAACCCCGAACCTATTTAAATTGTTTTACATATTCGAGAAAAGCCTTCGCGCTTTTATCGAGGTTCTCAACCAATCCGCCTCCTTTCATCACTTCACACATTTCGTATGCTATATATCCCTGGTATCCTATTTCCTTTAGTGTATTTATAAAGGTCTTATAATCGAGAAATCCCTGACCCATTGGAACAGCTCTCATTTGTGACTCAAGGGGAATATAGTTCGTGTGATTCAGGTCATATCTGAATCTTGGAAGCTCCTCATAGTCAGCAGTGGTAGTATGCACAATGTACGGTTTCATTGTATATATAGCCTTCTTAATCTCTTCGGATGACAATCCTTCAAGAGTCGGAGACCAGCAGTCGAAGGCAGCTTTCACATTTGGCAGATTTACCTCATCAAGGAGCCATTTCATAGCATCGTGGTGAAGAGCAATGTCGTGATGGTTCTGAATTGCCAGGGTAACACCATATTTTGCTGCCAGTTTTCCGGCCATCTGCAATCCTTCCACAACCATGGAATACTGTTTATCATATGGAACATCAGGGCGTTCATAACCGGTATACACACGGACCATGCTGGTTCCAAGATCCCTTGCCAGACGTGCCAGCTCGCCGATATAGGTTGCCTGGATCTCTGTATTTGGAATTCCGGCTTTGTCGACACCGGCCGTAAAATCGCAGTATCCGGCAAGGCAAACCAGTTCCAGACCAAGCTCCTTAATTCTTGCCCTAAGCTTCTGGCAGGCAGTTTCGTCGTAATCAAGAATGGAAACATGAGGCCGTTTTGCTGCAAGCATCACCCCATCAAAACCAAGTTCCCTGGCTTTTAAAAGAAATTCATCTACAGTCAGGGTAGCCTGTCCGCGAAAGATACCCATGTAGCTTACCGAATGGAGGCAGGTTTTTACCTTAAAGTCATTTGAATTACCTGTAGGTATTTTCTGGCCAAAGGAATTCATTGCAATTATGAATAAAACAAGAATAGTAATTACCAGCTTTTTCATGGTGTGGTTATTAAATTGTCAATGAGTCGAATAAAAGTAGGAAAAATCTTCGTAAATTAAGCTATAATTTTAACATTACTGCCATGCGAAAAAATCTTCTTATTCTGTTGATTGTTGTCACTGCAATTCCGTTTGCTAATGCCCAGGTGCCTCAGGAGGTTTACAAAAAGCCACTTAAAGAAGTTCTGTCGGAAATCGAAAAACGGCATGATATAAAGATCCAGTACAGTGAAAGCCTTGTTAAAGGAACGGATGTCCTTTATCCTTCATGGAGATACAGGATTGATACGGAGGAAACTCTTACAAATATCCTTTTACCTCTTGATATGATATTTACTAAAACCGGGGAAAAGAGTTACCTGGTCAGCAAATATACATATAGCGTAAGGCCTGTCGAAGAAGGAAAGAAACATCTCGACCAGTTGCTCTCTCTTTATAAAGATCTTCCAGCATGGGAAACACGCAAGTCAGAACTGAGGAAATGCTTCCTCGAGCAGATGAATCTATCTCCCCTGCCAAAGAAGACTCCTCTTAACCCAATCTATACTCCCAAAAGAAAAATGGATGGTTATACTGTTGAAAATGTAGCAATTGAAACTATCCCTGGAGTCTACCTCTGCGGTTCGCTTTACAGACCTGCCAGAAGTAAAGGGCCGTTTCCTGCAGTACTTTGCACCCATGGACACGCAAGCAATACCTATCTGAATCAGTATGGCCGCTACAGGCCTGATCACCAGTACCGCTGTGCTATGCTGGCAAGGATGGGCGCTGTCGTTTTCAGTTATGAAATGTTTGCCTGGGGGGAATCGCAGCTACAGGTCGCCAATGAGGTACACCGTACAGGACTGGCCATGACAATGCAGACAGTGAACTCAATGCGTGTAATTGATTTCCTTACCTCTCTGCCTTATGTCGATCCGGATCGGATTGGAATGACCGGAGAATCGGGAGGAGGGACCCAGACGTTTCTGCTCACTGCTCTCGATGACAGAGTAAAGGTAAGTATTCCTGTAGTGATGGTATCATCATACTTCTTCGGAGGATGTCCATGCGAAAGCGGATTACCAATTCATTCATGTTCAGATGTCGGTACCAACAATGCTGAAATAGCTGCTATGGCTTCTCCACGTCCGATGCTTGTAATTTCAGACGGAGATGACTGGACCCGGCATGTGCCGGAAATAGAGTTCCCTTATCTTCAAAAAGTATATGATCTGTATGGCAGGAAGGAGAATGTTGAGAATGTTCATCTGGCAACCGAAGGGCATGATTATGGAGTTTCAAAGAGATTGGCTATGTATGATTTTATGGCTCGTCATATGGGGTTGAATATCAACGCAGTGAAAGATAAGACAGGGAAGATTGATGAGTCGAAGGTAACTATCGAAAATTATGAAGCATTGCTGGTCTTTGGCAAGGAAGGCAAATTGCCCTCAAATTCTGTAAAAGGGCCGGAAGCAATTCAGACAGTATTAAGATCTTTGCAATAAAAATCACATAAAAATGGGAAAGAAATTTATTGTACTGATTTTTTCAGTGCTCATTGCCAGCTCGTTTTCTTCCTCGTTCGGGCAGAAAAAGAAGTCCGGCACGTCTGCTGACACTATTCATGTAATTGGTCATGCCCACATGGATATGAACTGGCTCTGGACCTATTCGGAAACCATGCAAATGTGCAATGATAACCTCCGGCAAGTTGTGACTTTTATGCAGGAGTTTCCTGATTATACGATGATACAGAGCCAGGCTGCTGTATACAACTTCGTGGAAATGGTTGATCCACCTCTTTTTGAATTGGTTAAAAAATATGTGAGAGAGGGGCGACTTGAGCTGGCCGGAGGCATGTGGACAGAAGGCGATATGAACCTGTCGACAGGTGAAGCTATTGCCAGATCATTCCTTCTCGGTCAGCATTATTTTAAAAGCCGTTTTGGAAAGATAGCAAACATAGGATGGTTGCCTGATAATTTTGGCCACATTTCTCAAATGCCTCAGATATTGAAGCTTGCCGGGTGTGACTATTTCTATTTTCACCGAACGAAACCGTATACAGGTACTTTCTGGTGGGTCGCCCCTGATTCATCAAAAGTTCTGTGTTATGCGAATGACACTTATAACGGAAATATAACTCCTGACCTAAAAAATGAAGTGCAGAAATTTTCACCGGATAAACGGAGAATACTTCAAATTACTGGTGTGGGAGATCATGGTGGTGGCCCTACACTGGCAAATATTGAAATGATACATAAGCTCGATAAAACACCTGGTTACCCGGCAGTTAAGTTTACCACAGCCAGTGATTTTTTCAGAAAAGCATCAAAGGAAATGGATGGCCGTCCAACGCATCGCGGTGAAATGCAATTCATATTTGAAGGTTGTTATACAAACGTGGCAGATATAAAATCCGGGAACAGAAACTGTGAAAACGCTCTTTATGCAAGTGAGTTTTTCAATACTCTTCGCTGGCTGAACGGAGACAGGTATCCTGACAAAGAATTTAATGAGCTGTGGACAACTGTGACATTTAATCAATTTCATGACATACTCCCGGGTTCAGCTATCAACGAAGCAAATAAAGAAGCAATTGCACGTTACACAGAGGTTCTTCGGAAAACCAATGAATTACGCAATAACGCTTTCCGGAAGATGGCCGATGAAGTTAAATTCCAGATTGGAATAGGTCAGCCTGTCGTTGCATATAACCTTCAGCCATATAAACGTAAAGCCATTGTTGAGGCAAATGTCTATTCTTACGAAGAACCTGTTTCAGCAAAGCTTTCAAGCTGGGGAGACTACTATGGATCAAGAAATATTATTTCTGTCGGCAAAGCAGGAACTTCACTTCCTTCTGTTCTTGTACGAGATGCATCCGGAAGGAGTTATCATGCCCAGGTTGTCTGGGGAAAATCCACACCTCCGGGATATACAATGAAAGTTCAGTTTATTGCTGATAATATGCCAGCCGGGGGGTATAAAACATTTTATATCGATCTGACCAAACCAGGAGAAAAAAGCGAGACTATCCCATTCAACGACAATACTTTCGAAACGGATTTCTTTAAGATCAGGTTCGATATGAAAACAGGAGGTATAGTAAGCCTGTTTGATAAACGGACCAAGAAGGAATTCGTCAGAGAGGGCGGTCAGCTGAACAGACTGAGGATTTATCTTGAAGATAAAAAAGGATCAATGAAATCGTGGACAATAAATAAAATTGTCAGGCAGGAAGATGTTACCGACATTAAAAGTGTAAAAGTGGTCGAGGCCGGTCCTGTAAGGGCATGTATCGAGACTGTCAAAACATGGGGAAGATCAAGATTCATTGAACGGACATATATTTACCGTTCATATCCGCGGATCGATTTTGATATGGAGGTTCACTGGCTCGAAACTGGCAGCGATTCGACAGATTCTCCGATGTTAAGGTCTGTCTTCCCGTTAGCAATGGAAAATTCAAGATTTTATTCACAGGTTCCGTTTGATGTGGTCGAAAGACCAGTTGATGGCAAAATACATGGAAAAGAAGCTCCCTCGTATCTGAAACACTCCGACGCATATGGCATTGAAGCTGAAGTAATTGATGGACAGGAAGTCCCTGCACAGAAATGGGTTGATATATCTGACGGAAAGATTGGCATTGCCCTTCTGAATAAAACCAAATACGGACATTCATATAGTAATGGTGACCTGCGGATTACTCTTCTAAGATCAGCCGGAGAACCGGATATTTATCCAAATATTGGAAAATTCAGTATCAGTTATTTGCTCTATCCTCATTCTGGCGACTGGAAGAACGGGGTCTGGGCAGAAGGTGAAGAATTCAATATTCCTGTGTATGCTGCGGAACCCCCTTCGCTTGCGCTTGTGAAGTCACATGCTTCACGTCCTGAAGAAGCATCATTCTTTTCAATTGATGCCGGTAATATTACGCTTACAGGTCTTAAACGGGCTGAGGATGGGAATGAACTTATTGTGCGGCTAGCCGAAGTTGAAGGCAAAGCTGGTCCGGTCAATCTTACTTTACCGTTTAGCATTGCAAAAGTCCGTATACTAAATCTGATAGAATTGCCGCTTGAAAACAGAGTGGCACCGGTGATTAATGTCAGGTCTGTCAGGATTGAAATTAAACCAAAAGAGATTATTACACTTGGAATAACTGTTTCAGATCAATAAAATTTTAACTTTGATAGATCTACAAAAAGCTCCTAAAACTTATCTGAATCGAAGACAAATTAATATAGTTCAAAAATTAAAAACCATTAAAATGAAAAAAAGAACCTTTATTTCGATCTTCACGTTAATAGCTGTTTCAGGCTTGATCTTTTCAACTTTCTATTCATGCAAACCTTCAGGGAAAAACATCGGATTGCAATTGTACTCTATTCGGGACTCAATCACCAAAGATGTACCCGCTGCTATATCTAAAGTAGCAGATATGGGATATAAATTCGTTGAGCCAGCCGGTTATAGTGACGGAAAATTTTACGGTATGGAACCTGCTGATTTTAAATCTCTTTGCCAGAAAAACAAACTGAGTGTCCTCAGCTCACATACCGGGCGTCCTGTGCCCGATTCTGCCGGCATGGCTGAAAATATGGCCTGGTGGAATACATGCATCGATGCCCACGTAGCAGCCGGAGCAAAGTTCATTGTTCAACCGTCAATGGGCAGGTCAGCTTATGAGAGTTTTGAAGGATTGAAAAAGTGGTGTGACTATTTCAATATGGTTGGCGAAATGTGCAATGCCAAAGGGATACGATTCGGCTACCATAATCACGACAGGGAGTTTTCGACCAAACCCGACAGCACAATATCCGTATATGACTTCATGCTTCAGAATACCGATCCGGCCAAAGTGATGTTTGAGATGGACCTTTACTGGACTGTTATGGGGGGAGCAAATCCCGTCGATTATTTCAATAAATATCCCGGACGTTTTGAATTGTGGCATATTAAAGACAAAGAAGAAATTGGTGCCAGCGGTATGATGAATTTCGAGGCCTATTGGGCTAATGTTGCCAAATCTGGAATGCAATACGGAATTGTCGAGGTGGAAAAATACAACTTCGATGAGTTCACCAGTTGCCAGAAAAGCATTGAATGGCTAAATAATGCTGAGTTTGTTGTGATGCCTAAATAACCGGCTTTCCCATATATTTATGAAACCGCAGATATTCTTTTCACTGTTTTTGTCTATCATCCTTTCCGGATGTAACAGCCGGTATTATACCGGAGAGGACTATTCTTCAGTGCTTAAGATTGACTCCCATATCCACATAAACAGCGATAAAGGGTATTTTGAGCAACAGGCGATAACGGATAATTTTATCCTCGTTACACTTGGAGTGGATCATGGGGACTCAGCTAATATCCGGCGTCAGCAGGCAAATGCAACTTTCTCGGCCGCAAAATATCCGGGGAAAGTATTCTATGGACCTACATTCTTATTTGACACGGCAGGCTGGGGAACAGATGACTGGAGCAAAAAAGTTATCTCACAGCTTGAAAAAGATATTTCAGATGGTGCAATAACAGTGAAAATATGGAAGAATATCGGGATGACGGTCCGCGACAGATCCGGCAAATTCATAATGGTTGATGACCCCGGGCTGGATCCGGTTGTTGATTTCATTAAAAACAAGGGACTGCCGATTACCGGACATCTTGGTGAACCCAGAAACTGCTGGCTCCCCCTTGCAGAAATGACGGTCAGCAGCGACAGCAGCTATTTTGCCGGGAATCCTCAATATCATATGTTTCTTCATCCGGAATACCCATCCTACGAGGATCAGATAAATGCACGCGATAATCTGCTTGCTAAAAATCCGGATCTGAACTTTATTGCATGCCATCTTGCAAGCCTTGAGTGGAATGTCGATTCGCTGGCCGCAAGGTTCGAACACTTTCCCAATATGGTCGCAGACATGTCAGCAAGGATATGTCATCTCCAGTATCAGTCAGCACAGGACAGAAAGAGGGTAAGGGATTTTTGCATAAAATACCAGGACAGGCTGCTGTACGGGACTGATACCGGCGACAACGGAAATTCAGATCCTGCACAATTCAAAAGGCGGATGCATGAAACATGGCTTGATGACTGGAAATATTTTGCTACAGAC
>Ga0315293_10004135_pt1 | contig 13851 bp, 9 predicted proteins | sample YL17G13_20_MG_FD_203071 | JGI IMG/M metagenome (GOLD analysis project Ga0315293, IMG submission 203071) | Sediment microbial communities from Yellowstone Lake, YNP, Wyoming, USA - YL17G13_20 | ecosystem: Environmental > Aquatic > Freshwater > Lake > Sediment | place: USA: Wyoming | collected... | reverse complement strand
TATCCCTGATCCAATTGACCAGCTCATAAATGGAATCACATTCCCGGCACGATCCGTGAGTTCTGCAGTTCCAGTTTGAATTCTCAGGTGAAGGCACCTTTACCTCAACGGTCGATCCGGAATTAACTACCGCATATCCTGCTCTTAAAAGAGCTTTCTCGGTCCAGTATTTCTTTGCACCTTCTCCAATCACAATAACCTTTCCTTTTTCATCATTCCTTATTGTGAAACTCCCGTCATTAGAGTTGAATTGTACTTTTTTGTCATCGAAAAGTGTATTAAATGATCCTTCAAGCATAAGGTCCTCCGGAGCACCTTCGAAAACACCCTGCTCCTTCAGAAGCCAGATCTTATCAGCCTGATTAAGCGCCGTCGTAAGGTCGTGAGTTGAGAAAATGACTGTTTTCTCCCTGCTCCTCGTAAGCTCATGCATCAATTGTATTATTTCAAACTTGCTGCTGATATCCAGGTAGGCAGTAGGTTCATCCATTATCATAACTCCGGCATCCTGGGCCAATACCATGGCCACCATTGCCCTCTGGCGCTCCCCGTCTGAAAGTTCTGTTATTGGCCTGTCCATGAATTCCGACATTCCGGTTTTATTTATGGCCTCTGAAATCACTATATGATCAACCTTATCTATTCTGCCCAGCCAGTTGGTATGAGGAAATCTGCCAAGAGAAACCAGGTCATAAACCTTCATATTGCTGACCTTAATTATTTCAGTCGAGATATATCCGATCTTCTCTGACAGTTTTACTCTTGAATACTCTGCAATGCTTTTGCCGTCAATTGTCAATTCTCCGGCAAGGCGAGCCTGCAAGCCGGAAAATGTCCTCAGAAGGGTGCTTTTACCAATGCCGTTCTTCCCGATAACAGCTATAAGCTCGCCTTTCCCGGCTGAACCATTTAAAGGAGGAAGCAGGGCATGCCGGAGTTTTCCTGATGTAAATCCAATTTCAAGGTCTTTAAAGGACAATATATTTTTAATCCTGTTTCTCATCAGAAGATATCCCTGTATTTTTGATCGCGAAGGATGACCCATACTACGACCGGAATTCCGATTAAAGCCGTTATCGAATTGACAGGCAGTACATTGTCGGAACCCGGCATTTGTGCAATAATATCACTTGCCAGCATTATAATGGCACCTGCAAGGATTGTTCCCGGAATCAATATCTTATGATCTGATGTTCTGAAGATTATCCTGGCCAGGTGGGGTACTGCTATTCCTATAAATCCTATTGGCCCGCAAAATGCAGTGATTGTACCGGCAAGGATGCTTGTACCGGCTATTATAACAAACCGTGACTTACTGACATCAAGACCTATGCTTCTGGCATAGTCTTCCCCCAGAAGCATTGCATTGAGCATCTTTACAGAGATCAGACTTAATATTACTCCGGCCAAAACTGACAACATCATTACATTGAGCTGGGAGGCAGTCAGGTTGCCCAGACTGCCCATTGTCCAGATTATGTACGCTTTCAGCATAGTTTCATTGCTGAAATACTGCATGATGCTCACAATGGCGGATATCGCGCTCGAAAGCATAATTCCAAGGATCAGGACTGTCATTATGTTCTTCACTCTTGAGGAGATTATCATGATGAGCAGCATCACCAATCCGGCACCTGTCCATGAAGCAGCTGCTATTGCCCAGTTGCCGAACCCCTTAATGCTTTCGGGTGAAAGATCAGCTGAAAATCCAAGAATTACGAATGCAACTCCCAGACTTGCTCCGGAACTCAGACCCAGTACATAAGGTCCGGCCATCGGATTTCTGAATAGTGTCTGCATTTGCAAGCCGCTGATTGATAATGCAATGCCGACAAAAAGAGCAGTAACGGCTTTTGGGAGCCTGAATTGTGTCAAAATAGTCCTTGTTGTATCATCTGAATTATTGAATATTGCTCTGATTATTTCACCTGGCCTTATGCTGACGGATCCGAGAAAAAGATCAAGAATGAAGAACAGGATAAGCATCAGGAACAATCCGCTGAATATCATTCCGGATCTGGTTGGAGAATGGTGAGAAGTAAGTGCCTGTTGCTTTTCCCTGGACATCATTGCTGATCTCAATTTACTTTCTTGTAATAAACCAATTCACCCTCCGGGAATAACCCGGGATGCAAAATGGATGCAATGTCCCTTAGAATTATGTAAGGCTTAAGACAGCCTCCTTCCCAGTAGTCATTTCCATCATCTGCATTTGTTCTTTTATTGTTGTTGAAGAGATTGCCGCTTTTAAAACACGGGAGCCGTGCAAGTCTTGGATCGATAGATAATATATCATCGCGTGTATTTGCACTGCCTGTATTCAGCCAGTAATCAGCCTTCAGGGCTTTAAGGAAGACATTTTCCAGTCCGATGGGCATAGAAACCGACGATTCCGTATTCTGCCACAGATATTCACCTCCTGCATCCCTGATAAGTTCGGAAATATAGGAGTTGCCAGGGGAGATGTACCAGGTATCCTTAAATGGCAGGCCGAGCAGTACCCTCGGTTTCTCCGTAGCATTTACCTTAATAAATAACTTAAGCCTGTTGTACTCATTTTCAATAGTTTTGAATATTGAATCAGCCTTTTTCTCCTTGGCGTAAAGTGCTCCTATCAGCTTGATCCATTCAGCCTTGCCCAAAGGGTTAGTTTCAAGATAATCGGCATTATAAACGACCTTCACCCCCATTTCTTTAAGTTTTCCTATATAACCTGCCGATTCACTTCCAATACCGTAAACCATTACGAGATCAGGATCCAGTTTAAGGATCAGTTCCTTATTAAGATTATCCTCATAGCCTGTTTCAAGAATTTCCCCTTTCCTGACCTTCTGCACAAGGTCTCCGGCGTAGATAAACCTGGTGCCTGAAAAACCAACCACCGAACCTTTTTCTTCCAGGGCGGATATCATTGAAAGATGAGTTGTCGACATACAGATGATCTTTTTTATTGGAACATGAATTACTTCTGATCTATCGATGAAGGAAGGTATAATTTTATCTGCCGGAATCAGGTACCATTTCTGCACAATATCTCTGGCTCCCTGCCAGGGATTAATTATTGAGATTTGCGAATACCCATCCGAACATTCAATATTAAGTCTCTTCGCATACGATATAATGGGCTTTTCAGCTGTTTTTGACTTTTCGACAGTTATAGTAGTATTACCTGTGCATGAAAATAAAAAAAATGAGATACAAATCAACTGGCAAAATAGTTGCCGATGCAAAAAATATCCTCTGAAAACTGTAATGATCATTCAGTATTGTGGTCAGGATTTACCTTGAAACATAAAGTACCCGGAATGATGTCGGCCTCAATCTGAGAAATTAATGCACCCCCCTTGCTGTATCTGAGGATTTTCCCCTTTTGAACATAATCGACTACATCGGTCACGAAAATCTCATTATTTACAGGATTGACTCCCATTTTGTAAAAATTATGGTTCAGCTCCGGTATAAAAGCCTCTGAAGGCAAACTCCCCGCTTCTATCGCCATTTTGCTGACCCCGTTTAAAAGAAAATACAATGTCTCTCCCTTTCCGTCAATCTGGAGGCATGTGGGTGAGTCACTTTTAGATGGAAAAGTAAATCTCTTTTCTATCTTGTTTGTTCTGGTATTTATTCCCGTGAGTTCAGCATAATTCTCTCTTTTCCAGCCGCCGTTGCAAAGAATCCACAGAGTTTCATTCTTATCGATTACCATGCTTTCCGGTTCCATTCCAACTTTGATCGAGTCGGTTACTTGATCGGTTGCAGTATTTATAACCATAATCTTATTGCCTCCCGTCCAATTCGCAACATAAGCTGTCGAATATAATGTTGATATTGATTCAGAGGTTTTCTTAAGGTTTATATAACCTGATACAGAATTGGTTTTAAGATCAATAATTGCAAGAGAATCAGAATAAAGGCTAGTGACATATGCCTTCATGTCGTTAATAAATGAAATATACCTTGGTGATATTATTTTATTGATAGTGGCAACAGACTTCAGGTAATTTCTGCTAGCAACTTCAATTTTTCCTGAATTATTGACCACTATGTATGCATTGCTTCCGTGAAAGGTCATGAAGTAAGGAATATCTCCCAGAGGTCTCTTATTGATATCGAGAAAAACATGGTTGTAAATCTTCAGGGAGTCATAAGAAAAGAACGAAAGTGAACCATTCCCCGATCTGAAATTACCTTCATTTATAATAAAGACTCCTTCTCCTGAAAGATATGATTCACTGGAGTCAATAATTACAGGATTGACCTCTTTTACACAGGAGAATGAAAGCGTTAATATAATCAGAATTAATGTTTTACGCATGCTTTATTTCTTGAATTGAAAAACAATTGATAATAAAAAACTTCGTCCAGGCATCGGATAATATGCAATATTCTGATAACTGGAATTAAAGAGGTTCTCAACAATGAATCCCCAATCGCATGATATATTTCCAGCATCCAGTTTTATTCCCAGAGTCAGGTCACTTACTGAATATTGTGGCAGGTACTGAGAATTATCTGCTGTGAGGAATCTTTTACCTGTATTGCTGGAGGTGAGTGCTGAATAAAAATGCTGCCAGCTTATTTTTAAGATAGCATTTAACTGGTTTTGCGGTATATAAACAAGCTGATTCCCAGACAACTCTTGACTATCTCTACCTGCACCTGCAATAGCGGCTTTTGTAAAAGCATATCCTGCATTTAATCTGACATTGAACCCCTGCAATGTATAAATAACATCCAGGCATGACTCGAGTCCGGAAGTAACAATATTGCCTATATTACCGGCTTCCCAGTAATAAGATTCCCCCGGATGCCATTGAATCATATCGCTGATATGATTCCTATAGAATGTAAAATCATTTTTTATCCGCAGTGAACCGGATAAAATGCTGGTCATTTCCCAGGTGATTTCAGAAGAATATCCTGTCTCATTTTTAAGGTCAGTATTTCCACCTGGAGACCAATACATATCATTAAGAGTTGGTATCTTAGAATTTTTGGAGAAACTGGCTTTGATGAAATAATACTTTTCCCTGAATGGTTTTATTTCAGCGCTTGCAGAAAAATCAGGAGACAGAAGCCTGTGGTCCTGAATCATCTCCCGGACAAGAACCCTGGCAGACAGCCACTGTGTAAGGTCTGCTTCCGCAATTGCATCAGCTGATGCCTGATTACGCGATTTATTGCCAGCGTAATTATTTGTAATTATTAAATTGAGTTCATCATTAAGTGCAAATTCAAGTTTCAGCATTTTATTAATCTGTCGCATCAGGCTGCTCTTCAGTATAATTCTTTTTGAAAGGTTTCTGGAGTCAACTGAGGCAAGCTCATTCGAATAATCGAGTTTGTCAGATATGAATGCTGCGATAAAATGTGTCTCAGTAAGCGCTTTTGCGGATCCAAATGTCAGCATTGCCCGAAGTGATTCATCAGATTGTTTTTCAGGCGGATTCATTGTGGGACTGATAATAGGCACCGGAAGATTCCTGGAAGCAGATTGATACCACATCCTGGCAGAAAGGTTGCTGTGAGAATTTCTGAAATATAACTCCTGGATAAATCCTTTCTGACGAACCTCGCAGTTTTCCCTGGTTTCCCAAATGGGGGACTTTCCAGCTACGCTGTTAAGGTACCTGAAATCGTTATCTGAGTTTGTCAGGAAAGCTTTTGTAACTGACTGAAAATTTTTCGTTCCGGCTTTTACCTTTGCCAGTCCTGAATGCCTGCCAAAGGTTCCGATGCCCGGATTAATAAAAAACACTTCCTGATTACTCCAGTCAGGGTTTGTTTCAAGATTGATCACTCCGCCGAATCCACCGCCGGTTATATTCATGGAACCTCCTCCATAATATATATTTATATCGTCAATGAATCCTGCAGGAATAAGCGAAAGATCTAACTGTCCGACCATAGGATTATTCAGATTTATTTCATTCCAGGTTACCTGGATATGTCCTGGACCCGTACCACGTAAGGATATAGTGGCTAAACCACCTGATCCATAGGTCTTTAAATGGATTATTGAGTTTTCAGCAATCAGGTCAGCTAATGTACGCTGGTTATAAATTCCTATTAAAGAGGAGTCGATATGAGAAGTTTTAAAACCTGTACAATCTTTATCATCTGTTTTTCCTTTGATTTCGACTTCCTTTATAAATATTGTATCATTCCGTAAAGATGTTTGTCCCTGCAGATGAATGGTGAATAACAAAGCAACGTATAAAAAGACTTTTTTCAAGGTCAACGTAAATTATCTGCTGCCGGGATTCAAAAAGGTGGGAATCATTTTGTGATTCTATGCTTTTCTTCCCGAAAGCTTTGAACATATAATTGCTTGGCAGGTCTTCTGACTTGTCCCGGCTTCAAGAAGCCTTCCCATCCGCCGGTTGGCGAACAGTGGCAGGTAATTCTTAAAGCCATCATCACGCGCGTGGCGTGATCAGGCATCACAGCAGCGGGTACTGTCGCGGATTCATACCGCATTCCCTTTTCATTACAACGATTTTATTTCATTGTAACACCAATGCTGATCAAAGGTAAATGATTTTTTGAGAATGAGTATTCCCAGATATCAACAATTGTTGATAAACGGCTGAACTATGTTATTTACATTGTTCCGCAGGAATTCCTGATTACCAGTTCAGGCGCAATGTTCACCTGTCTTTTGTATTTGGTCTTTCCGGAGTTTTTGACTTCAGACCATATCATGTTGGCAACTTTCAATGCCATTCCGGTAAGTTGTTTCCTCAGACAGGTAACAGGCGAGAACATAAGATCAAAGCCTATCCCCTCCTCCATTGATACCAATGCCACATCCTGCGGAACACGAAGTTTCTTTTTCCGCAGAAAGGTCATTACCTGGTAAACAAGCTCAGCCTGAAGTATGATTATAATTTCTGCACGGTAAGGAGGCCGAAGGTATCTATCGATCTGGTCAGGCTCTAAATCCCTGCCTGTCATCTGCAGATCAAGTTCGACAATGACAGGCTTATTCATCCCCTCTTTTTTCTCAATCGCGTTCTTAAGAGATTCAATTACTGGTTTATCCTTTACTGCAGATAGCTTGTCAGTTGCGATCAGAATATTTTTGTAACCAAGCTTTTCGATATGGTCAACTATTCGCCGAGATCCTTCTGAAATATCGGTGCAAACGGTGTTCAAACGCAGATTTCTGACCGATTTCTCAAGCAAAACAAACGGGTAATCCATTGCTCTCAGGGAACGGATCGTATAATCATCTGCAGCTTCCCCGACAAGTATCAGACCGCTGTAGAATTTCTTAAATGCCCCAACCAGCCTGTTATATCTCCCGTCATCAGGATCTTTTGTAATTATGGAAAACCCGACTCCGATACTGCTGAATGCTTTCTGTAGAAAGGGAGTAATTTCATATACAAAAGGATCATGAAGCGAGGGTACTATCATGCCTATGATCCCTGGCTTCTCTTCGACCGGAGAGATCTCATGCTGTTCCTTAAGCAAATCGAAATATCCCATTTGTCTTGCAAGTGCAAGAACCTTTTCCTGAGTATCCTTACGTATTCCATGCTGGTCAGCTTTGTTGTTGAGAACAAGCGAAACCAAAGTGCTGGACACACCCAGCCTCTCGGCTAAATCTTTATTTTTAACTTTTTTCCCCATTTTCCCCTAAAATTGGAGAACTAAATTTAAAACATTTTTTGGATGTGAAGTATCTGTTTTTAGTATTTTATTTTTTAGGCGGCTTGATACCTCTTTGTTTTGCTGCCGCTTCAAGCCGCTGCTGCCATTTAGATTTCTTTAATGGCTTTTTCTTGTTCTCTTCCAGAGTGGCCAATACTTTATCACTGTCAATAAATCTCTTTGAAATGATATTTTGCACGTAAGTCAGGATATTTGCTAAAAAATAGTAGTAAGTAAGACCTGAAGAGAAATTATTCAGCATAACCATAAACATCACCGGCATCATATACATCATCATCTTCATTCCTGGCTGATCCTGTCCGGCAGATGATCCTGTCATTTTCATTGTAAGCAGGGTGGATGCAGTCATGAGCAGCGTAAATAGACTTACATGATCACCATACATAGGAATTTTGAATGGCAAAGTTAGTATTGAATCATAGGTTGACAGATCGGTTGCCCATAGAAAATGCTCCTGGCGCAATTCAATCGATACCGGGAAGAACCTGAACATGGCGAAGAGTATGGGCATTTGAAGGAGCATGGGAAGACAGCCCCCCATCGGATTAATGCCCGCCCTTTTGTAAAGATCCATGGTTGCCTGCTGTTTTTTCATGGCATCTTCCTTTTTAGGGAATTTTTTGCCGATCTCTTCAACCATCGGCTTAAGTACCTGCATTTTAGCAGTTGACTGGTATGATTTAAAAGTAAGCGGGAAAAGCACTATTTTTATCAGAACAGTGAGAATCAGGATAATGATCCCGTAACTGGAAATATATTTTTCAAGCCAGTTGAATACAGGAATTATGATGAACCTGCTGATCCATCCAATTATGTTTCTTCCAAGGAACACAATCTTTTCAAGCTCAAGCCCCTCTTTTCTTAAGGTGGAGATGTGGTTCGGGCCATAATACAGTTTCATCCCAATTGCAGTTCCCTGACCAGGGTTAAAAGGGACGCCTACTTCAGAAGTGAAGTATCGTATATAATCTTGTGATGCAGGAGTCATCGTTGACGCAATAGTCCCGTTCAGAAAAAATTCTTTGCTGACCAGCACAGAAGAAAAGAACTGGTCCTGAAATGCAACCCAGCTTAGTTTTGTAGGCAGATCCCTTGTCTCAACATCCTTCGACTGACGCAGCCTGATCCCTTCAACATCATCCTGGAAGTATTTGTACTTTATGGTTGTGTAATATTCTTCATTCTGTCTTCCCTTTTCCTGCTGCGGAATGTACATTCTCCAGTCGAGAGTAAGGCTGCTCTGATTGGCAGCAATAATGCCTTCCATAGACTTGAAAGTCACATCAAAGTCAACCATGTATTTATCAGGTGCAAGAGTGTATTTATATTCGATATATTTATCATCACCAGCCATTAGTCTGAGCCGGACACTCTGGGGTTCCGATACAACCGAAACCGATCTGTTTTCTGAAACAGGCTTAAAATAGAGATCGTTTGTCTGGACTGCCTTATTATCAGTAGTATAGAAATTAAATCCAAATACGGTTGAATCTCCTGAGAACAGGATCAGCGGAAGAGAATCGAATGTTCTGTATTCCTTGAGACGTGCTGAATATACCCTCCCTCCTTTTTGTGAGATTTTAAGCTCAATTTTATTATTCTCAAGTGTAATTAAACCTGTATCTCCGCTAACTGCTGATCCGAAAGCACCATACTTGCTTGAATCGGCAGCATTTATTGCAGCAACATGTTCCAGATTGCCAGTTCCGGTTTTTATAACTGCCGTTGTATCGGTTTTTTCAAGAGCGGGAGCAAATCCAAGCAGCCGGTTTATTTCATTAACTTTTGCTACAGCTTCCGGTTGATTTGGTTTATATCGCAGAGCATTAATATATTCGGCACGTGCATTTTCCATTTCTCCTTTCGCGTATAAAGAATCAGCTACTTCAATAACAGCTTTATACGACTTATTCCTCTTGTTTCCGTTATAGATGCTGAAACCAATAAAAATTGCAAAGATCAATATTATGCCGGTAATCGTATTCTTGTCCATTCTTCGAGATTAATGATTTATAACTTTTTCTTATCTCCTCAATCTATACAGGCTTTGATGAAATTCACAAAAAGAGGGTGGGGATTAACAACTGTACTGCTATATTCCGGATGAAACTGAACGCCAATGAACCATTTATGATCTGGTATTTCAATTATCTCTACCAGGTTGGATTCTGGATTGATCCCTGAAGGAACCATCCCATTCTTTTTAAAATCATCGTAAAACTGGTCATTGAACTCATATCTGTGCCTGTGTCGTTCAACTATTTCATTTTTTTTGTAAACTTCATATGCACGGGTGTTTTTTGCAATCATACATTTATAGCCGCCGAGCCTCATGGTCCCTCCCTTGTCAATGACACTTTTCTGTTCCTCCATGAGGTCAATTACGGGATATCTGGTCTTATGATTGAATTCCGTGGAATTGGCTCCGTCTAAATGAAGTACATTTCGTGCAAATTCGATAACTGAGCATTGCATTCCAAGGCATATCCCCAGGAATGGAATATTATTCTCCCTTGCATATTTGGCCGATATGATCTTGCCATCTATCCCCCGTGATCCGAAACCCGGTGCAATAAGGATGCCCTTAAGTCCTTTCAGCCTTTCATTTACATTCTCACCAGTAATATCTTCTGAATGAATGTACTCGACATCAACCTTGCATTCATTCATGGCACCACTGTGAATGAATGATTCATATATTGATTTATAGGCATCCGGGAGTTCGACATATTTCCCTACAAGCCCTACCCGGACGGAATGCTTCGGATTTTTCAGCCTGTTAAGAAATTCCCGCCATTCCAGAAGCGGCGGTTCCTTTGCTACAGGAAGTGCCAGTTTTCTCAAAACGGTCTGATCAAGCTTTTCCTCCAGCATTTTTAGTGGAACTTCATAAATTGTTGTAACATCAAGCGATTCGATGACTGCTTTTTCTTCGACATTACAGAAAAGTGCAACTTTCCTTTTAATGTCACTCGTAAGGCTTTTTTCTGTCCTAAGCACCAGGATTTCGGGTTGTATCCCTGCTTCAAGGAGCGCTTTTACAGAGTGTTGAGTTGGCTTTGTTTTAAGTTCACCTGAAGCCGAAAGATAAGGAACGAGAGTAAGATGTATTACTATGCAGTTCCGGGAACCAAGTTCCCACTTAAGCTGTCTCACCGCTTCTATGTATGGCAAAGATTCAATATCGCCAACTGTACCGCCTATCTCAGTTATAACGATATCAAATTTATTTCCCGATCCTAAAAGTTTTATGTTCCTTTTTATTTCATCAGTTATATGAGGTATTACCTGGACCGTTTTCCCCAGATAATCTCCTTTCCTCTCCTTATTTATAACCGTCTGGTAGATCTTTCCGGTTGTAACATTATTTGCCTGGCTCGTGGGAACATTCAGGAATCTTTCATAATGGCCAAGGTCAAGATCAGTTTCAGCACCGTCAAGAGTGACATAACACTCACCATGCTCATATGGATTCAATGTCCCGGGGTCAACATTTATGTAAGGATCAAGCTTCTGGATAGTGACTGAGTATCCCCTTGCCTGAAGGAGATTTGCCAGAGAGGCAGAAATAATGCCTTTTCCCAGAGAGGATGTTACTCCTCCTGTTACAAATACGTACTTAACGTCGGCCAATTCAAGGAAATTTTAGAGTTATACTTCTGATTTAATTAATTAATCATCAAGACCTGACTGGTCTATCATTCTGACTTTTTCTTCAAGTGTTTTTATCATTTTCTTTGCATTCTCAATTTTTTCCTGAACTTCCCTGATCATTGTATCAGCGTTGGTTGATTTTGCAAAGAATCCTATATTGTTTTCCCAGAGGACAATGTCGCCTTCAAGCTGTTTGATCTTTGTAAAGAATTTGTCTCTTTCGTTGCGGACTTTTCTTGAGGCCTTAGGATTGGCTTTCAGATTATCGAGCTTCGTTCTGTATTTAAGAATACTCTTATCCTCATCGGCTATTTTCAGCTTGTCAAACTCTTTATTAAGAGCATTTCTGTACCTGTTTGTTATTTCTTCTTTCTTATTGAAAGGCACAAAACCGATTTCAGTCCATTGCCGTTGCAGATCCTTGAGCCTTTCAAAAGCAACCGGTACATCTGTTCCCGGTTCAAATTTCTCAAGTTCTTCAATAACAGCTATTTTAGCTTTAAGATTGTCTTCATAAGATGTATCGAGATTTGCAAAGAATTCCGCTTTCCTGTTAAAGAACTGATCACAGGCTTTACGAAATCTCTTCCATGTCTTTTCTGATTGTTTTCTTGGAACAGGGCCTATCTCCTTCCACTCCTTCTGAAGTTTTATAAGAGCATCAGATGTTGATTTCCAGTCAGTGCTCTCCTGAAGCGATTCAGCGTGGATGCATAATTCTGTTTTCAGCTGGAGGTTGTTTAGTTGCGTTTCCTTGTTATCTGCATAGAAGGTTCTCTTCTTTTCGAAAAAAGTATCGCATGCTTCTCTGAATCTCTGATATACTTTATTATTCTGCTTTTTAGGTGCAAATCCGATTGTCCGCCACATTTTTTGCAGCGACACAATTTTATCGGCTCTTTCATCGAAATCCCTGAAGCTCTTTATTTCCATCAGGTTGATGGCTTCCACCTCTTCGCACAATGCCAGCTTGGCGTCAAGATTTTTCCTCTGGTCATCTTTCTGTTTCTCAAAGTACTCGTGATGTCTTTTATTGATCTGAGCAGTTGCTTCCTTAAATCTTTCCCATATTTCATTTTTGGATTCCTGAGGTACAGGACCAATTTCACGCCATTGATTATGAAAATCCTGCAAAGATCTGAAAGCATTCACCGGATTCGGTTCAAGCAGCAATCCCTCGGCTTTTTCACATAATAATACTTTCGCTTCAAGGTTTTTTTTAAGATCAAGATCCCTGAGCTCTTTATTTATTTTTATGTAATCATAGAAAACTTCCACACTATGATGGTAATTTTCCCACAGATTCTTTAAAGAGGACTGAGGCACGACTCCAATTGAATGCCAGTTATTCTGCAAAACGCGGAAATCATGGAATGTCTTATTTATTGACTCCTCGCGATTAACAAGATCTTTAATCTTGTCGATGATATCATATTTCTTTTTCAGGTTTTCGTATTTCTCCGTTTCCTGAACTTTGGTGTAGTCATTCTTCTTTTCCCTGAATTTATCAAGGAGTTCCTTTACACGATAGTCGAGCGGATCAACCCAAATCTTATAATCCTCGATCTTTCCTCCCCCTTCCAGGAATTTGGCTTTCCGCTCTTCAGTTTCGTGTTTGAGTTTTTTGTAGAAAAACGTTTTTATTCTGTCAACATCTTCGCGGATCTCTGAAGGGGCTCTGTTTTCAATTATCAGGCCTAGTGTCTCAACAAGCTCATTTTTTGAAAAACCGGAATAATCAACAGGAGGAAGATCGATTTCTTCAATTTCGTGAAATTCAACTGGTGGGGAGGTATGTTTTGTGGTTTCACTCTCTGCAGGAGCTTCATTTTCTCCTGCCATTTCAGTTTTATTTGCATCTTCAGTACCGGCAGCAGACATTTCTGCTCCGTTCTGTTCTTCCCGAACAGAGTCTTCCGGATTTTCTTTAATCATATTCAATCCTTTAAGGTTCAATATCTTCAAGAGTACATCGTCCCATGGCTCCCCATGGATTTTTCAGATTACGAAAATATTGAATTATTTGTTAAAACTCAAAGATTTGTGGAAAAATAAGAGAAATGCTGATTCAGTGAGCGAATGCGGAATTATTGAAAGATTAATAATATATTTGAAAGATAATTTATCTAAAATCACCTGTTAAATCTTCAAACGAAATAATAACATAATGGGGAAAGATATTATAGTATTTGTTTTAGTGTTTGCAGTGCTGGGATTCAGTTTGTACAGGAGATATATAAAAAAGAATCAGGGCGGAACCCCTTATCAGAAACCAGGTGCAACCGGCAGTACAGGCTCATCATTTTCTTCAGTAAAAGATGATTATGAACCCTACTCAAAAAAATGACCTATCTTTTATTCCTCGATATCAGGTAACGGAACGGATTAATGATCTTCTGCAGTAATCGCAGATCATCCGTTATAATCTCTGCAGTTCCCTGCATGTTCTGGGTAAAATCAAGTTTTTTACCATAAAGTGTCGTAAGGCCGGAAGGCAGAACTAATTCAATTACATAC
>Ga0315293_10004134_pt1 | contig 13853 bp, 15 predicted proteins | sample YL17G13_20_MG_FD_203071 | JGI IMG/M metagenome (GOLD analysis project Ga0315293, IMG submission 203071) | Sediment microbial communities from Yellowstone Lake, YNP, Wyoming, USA - YL17G13_20 | ecosystem: Environmental > Aquatic > Freshwater > Lake > Sediment | place: USA: Wyoming | collected... | reverse complement strand
CCCGAAGGCCTTGATCAGATCCTCTTCGGCGCTGCGGTCGCCCCGAGAGGCGTTCTCGAAGACGTCCTCCACTGCCAGGATCGCCTCCAGGTCGACGATGTCGCCTCTCTTCAGGGCCAAGGCCCCGTCCGGATCCACCAAGACTTCGAAGGTGGTTCCGTGGGTCTTGAGCCTGGCGGGAACCGCGTCCTCCAGTCTGACCATTCTTATGCCTCTTCCTTCTCTCCTTTGCCGCTTTCTACTAAGGCTTTCATCCGGCCAACATATTCTGCCACTTCTTTCTCCGTCAGCTTGTAGAACTTCTTGTCAGCAAGCTTGATGATGCCGATCTCCGTGGTCGCAGCCTCGACCTTGCCTTCGGCTGCCTTGTAAAGCGCCTCCAGGCCCAGGAGGATGGCATCGTCCATCTTCAGGTCTTCTCTGTACTTCTCTTCGAAGACCTCCATCACTGCGGAGCGGCCCGCGCCTATGCCCGTGGCCTTGTACTCCAGAAGGGCTCCGGAAGGATCGGTCTCAAAGAGGCGCGATCTATCCTCCTCAGCGCCGATGATCAAAAGTGCTGTTCCAAAGGGCCGAACTCCGCCATACTGGGTATATTGCTGCTTGAAATCGCAGATCTTCTTAGCCAGAGCCTCGACCCCGATCGGCTCATCGTAGACCAGCCGATTGATCTGGCTCTCCACCCTAGCTCTGTCGATGAGCACTCTGGCGTCCGCAACCAGGCCGGATGTGGCGGCGCCAATGTGAGTATCTATCTGAAATATCTTCTCAATGGACTTGGGCTCCATGAGCCTGCTGGTGATCCTCTTGTCCACCAGCACGGCTACGCCGTCAATCGCCTTTATGCCCACGGCCGTCGTTCCTCTCCGAACGGCCTCACGGGCGTACTCAACTTGAAATAGTCTGCCGTCAGGGCTGAATACAGTAATTGCCCTGTCATAACCCATCTGGGGTGCCATCTGCATCCTCGTGTCCTCCACATAAATCAAAAGAGGTCAGTCCCAGGTATCTGGTATCTGATCCTTTGGTCTTATTCCGGTCATCCGGACAGAGATCGACTTCAAGGCCATGGGTGCGAATAATCCACCCGGAAACTTCTTCCAGCTCGATTCTTCTTCCGTCGTTTTCAGCACTTATTTTACCTAGTTGCGGTATATACTTTTCTGTGGCGGATTTGATCGTTCCGAAGACCCCTTTTGTACGTAGTGCGACCCTAATTCCATTGATCGAGCAGATCGAAGCCAGAATAGCCCTGGTATCCTGAATATAGATGTGATGGCAGCGCAGGAGACCGAAACGGCCGTCGAAAGAGATCAGCTTGAGCCTGTTCTTCGCGGCGCCCGCATCACCGAACAGCGAAAACTGGGACGAGTGGATCTCGCCCATCAGCTCTTTCGGCTGTATTTCGCCTTCTGCTTCGAGCGCAAAGGCCAGGTATCTCCTTCTGGTGCGCAGCACCGGCAGCCTGCTCCTCAAAGAAGCTCCACTCCCGGACCGAGCCATTTCTTGCGGTTCAGCTCCACCAGCTTGCCTGGCAGCTGCAGGGCTGCTGCCGCCTCCCCAGGATCAAAGCCTGCCACCTCTGCCAGGGCTAGGAGATCCCTGGGAGCCCGAAGATCCAGATGAGATCTTGCGTTTGCGGTTATGACCAGAGCCAGGTCGAACTTGCGAGCAAGTTTCAGGTTGCGCTTGGTGGCCTCCAGCCAGCGGGCACGAGAGCTGCCCCGCAGGCGCATCAGCGGGCTCAGGTCAAAGCCGATGGCCACTCTATTTAGCTTTGCCGCCCTGGCCGAGGCGATGGTGAAAGGCCTTCGGCCATCACAGGGATGCAGCAGCAGATCGACGTTGGGATCTTCGCAGGCAGCCCGAACCGTCTCCTCCGTCACTCCCTGGACGGCGAGAAACGGGTAGCTCCCCCGCAGTGCCATGATACGGCCTCGCAATGCTCTGGTGTTGGTGGCCTTGATCTCTGCACCAATGGTAAGGCTGATGCCCTTTATGCGATCTGCAGCTTCCGGTCTGAAGACCTTGCTTGGCTCCTGGTTGCAGATGATCAGCCCCCGATAGCCCAGGCGCTTCGCGGTCAAAGCCAGGCGGCTGGCGGAGGCAGAGCCTTCGGGATAGGCTTTCAGGCATTCGTAAAAGCTCATAAGAGCTCACTCAAGATGCTCAAGGCCTCCTCGCGCCGGGCAGGGTAGGTCTTGACCAGAGCAGAAATGTCCAAAGCGTCAGATGAGTCCGTCAGGCGCAGCATGCCTTTGTAGGCGGCCTGCTTGTCCAGGCGGAGGTGGAAGTGGCTGTCCTCTGCCAATCTCTCCGATATCTCCCGCCGCAGCCGGACCAGATCTCCCGCAGGAAGCTGCTCTCGCAGAATTTGAAAGAAGGCCAGAGCATCCTTTTTTCTGAGGCTGGCCTCCAGGATCTTGATCTCATTTCCGAAGTGGCCTTGCGCAGTGATAGCAGAGATTCTGTCCAGGGGAACGAAGATGCCGAGGGCTTCGCGCACCCGGCTCTCGTCCTCAGTCGCTGCCACGAAGGCCCGGAAAGAGACCCTGTCAATCACTTACTTTCCTTTGCCGTCATGCGCCCTGATCCCGGGCCTGGTCTTCTCGGTGCCGAAGCCCTTTCTCCTGAGGCCGCGCCCTTTGCGGCCGGCGCTGGTCTTGCCGCGCACGGCCCTGCCCCGGTGAACGTCGTCCATGACCCAGTTAAGATCCTTGTCGCTCTGGATGGAGGGATTGTCGGGGTCAACCAGGATCACCTCGTACCACTTGTGCTTGCCGTCCTCTCCCACCCAGTAGGAGTTGAGAACTTCCATGTTGCGAAACCGTCTGCCGGCCCGCTCTTCCGCTATGCGCTGGATGGACTTGGCCATGGTCATCATGTTCACGCCCATCTTGCTGGTCTTGCGGTTGCGCACGTAACGGGACTTTCGGCGCCCGCCGCGCCTCACCTTCACGCGCGCCACGACAATGCCCTGCTTGGCCTTGTAGCCCAATTTCCGCGCCCTGTCCAGGCGGGTCGGCCTCTCGATCTTCTGCACGGTCATCTCTCGGCGCCAGGCTCTGAGCCTGTCCTGCCTGAGCGCACCGACGTAGCCCTCTCGGGGAGAGGACCAGGCCTCGCCTATATAGCCGTAAAAAGACTTCATCTCTTTTCACCCATATCCGGTTCGACCTAAGGGTCACATTCCGGATCTAAAGCTCCAATCCGCTTCTGGGAGATAAAGGTTTGCCAGAGGAACAGCTCGCAGATCAGCTTAGGATTTCCACTTTATTGTGCTGCCCTTCATCTTTATTATTCCGTTCTTCTCCAGGGATCGGGCGACCTCTTCGGCCACCAGGCTCGCATCGATGCTGAGGATGTCCTTATCACCAAAATCGAGAATGCACCTCTCGGCAAAGTCCTCAATGTCCATCTTTCCCTCGGACGGCTCGTCCACCAGGTCATCTATCAATAGTCCCAGGGCCATGATCTGCAGATATTCCTCGTGGTACTTTTCCCCGAACTCCTCGTCGATCTTCTGGAAGAGGGGTGTGTAGAACTCATCTATGGAGATCTCATACTTTTTAACCAGATCCACGTCCACTCTCCCCCGGAGCATGGAGTCCCCGGGCTCGTAATCCGCAGGGTTGACGGGAATGCTGATGAGTGGATCATCAAGACGACCGTCCATCGGCTCCCCGAGCTTTATGTCGTTGATCTCGACGACTTTCTCTGCGAAATCCATGGCTACCACCCATTCGGCTATGCTCTTGATGACGTCCATTCCGGATTCTTCATCCACTTCCTCAGACGAATCCTGAAGTTCCTTGAACTTTTCACTCTTTTCTTTCCAGCTTGGTCAAGCATGGTCAGGAAAAGATCTCTGAAGCTCTCCTGCGTAGCCCCCTTTTCCACGGCAGATTTGATGGCGGCCAGGAAGCGCTCATACCTCTCAAAGGCATCGATCTTTCCTTTCAACTCGCTATGCCTGCCCTGCAAGGAAGCAGTGATATCAGTCCTGGCCTGGACCAGGCCCTTGATATCCACCTTGAAGCCGGCATCCCTCAGATAACCGGCTATGGATTTGGCCTCATCCTCATAATATTCTCCTACCTTGAACATGAGGTTAGAGATCGTGATCCTTGCATATCAGGCTTATCCAGACAGAAAATCTTAATTCGTGGCAGAAGGAATGATCTCCATGAGTAGCCAGAGAAAACGCGATCTTCTCATCTCCGGTGCCCTTGCATTCCTGTTCTTTCTTGGATATTTCCTATCCCTCATCTACGGGCCGCATTCAGCCTTTACCATCGGCATCTTCATCGGTTTCGGAGGGCTCGTCCTGGGCTTCCTCCTAACGCGAAGCCGTGCCGCCCCAGCCCTTCCCACCTGGCGTGCCTATCCCTACCTATTTGCCCTGGCCACTATTGCCTTCTACTTAATCGCTAAGTACAGCTCCCTTCTTCTTCATGAATGGTCGCATTCTACCGTTGCTTATCTCCTTGGCGTGCTGAAAACAACCCCGCTTGACATTTATTATGGGCAGGACTGGACATTGCGGGGGATCTCAGCGATCGATGATCCCGTCGTCTATCCTCATCTCATGGCAACGGGGAACAACGCTGCTGCAGGGATGATCTCCATCGCCGGGCCGCTCATGAACGTCTTCCTCGCGGTGCTGGCGCTTGCCCTGCTCTTCTTGCCAGGAGTGAGGCGATCCTCTCTCGTCTTCTTCCTCTTCTTCTGGGTTGCTCTTCACAATATTGCCCAGGTTTGGTCGTATATCCCGCTCCGATCGGTCCTCTATGACGGCGGAGATCTGTATTACTTCGAGACCGCGTTCAGTCTCTCTCCATGGCTGGCAACTTTCGTCGGCACCCTGCTGCTCATCGCCGCATTCGCCCTCCTGTTCCTCTCTGTATTCCCATCGCTCTGCCTGCAGCTCAAGCTCACTCTTATGGAGAAGACTGCCCTCTTTGCCCTGGCATGGTTCACAGCATTTGTCTGGTATGGGCTCTTCCCTCTCTTTTTCTCCGGCGCTGGATTTTTTGGGGGCCGAATGGGAATCTTGATACTGGAAATCGCTGTCGGCATGGGGATGATATATCTTGGCCCTTGGAACGAAGAATAAATAGATCCTTGTATTCCAAGCGCCAGGATCATATAAATAAAGCCCTAATCGCCAGAGTGCTGATCTCGATTTCATAAGATCTCTCGTAGATATTGAGGGAAAAAGCTATGATAAAATCAATATCGATTCTGGTCTTTGTCGCTCTCACGGTGGCCATAGCAGGTTTAGCAGTCACCGAATATGCCAAATGTCAGAGCCAGGAAGATGCGGATTGGAGCGCAAATGTAGCCAAGTTTCTGGAAGGCGCACCCCAGAGCGATTCCAACTCAGTCTGGGGTCCAAAGGTGGAACGTCAGAAGGATTCTCAGTTCAGCATTGCCCTGATAAATGCGAGCGCCAAGCCAAATCCGGTGAACTCTGGAGGCTCCGTCGAGATAACCGCAGTCTTTAACGAGGGCAGCTTGGATTCTTCTGGCAAACAGGCAGAGAACGGGACCCTGCTGACGGCCGCTGCGACTATTAACAACTCGGCGGACGCGGAGGTTGGAAGGCTGAGCCTGCTGCAATCCGCTGATAATGAGTACTCTGGTGTCTGGAATGCCAGTGTCGCAGCCGGTATCTACAATGCGACAATTGTGGTGTCTTCCCTGCAAGCTTCAGAGACCTTCAGGGATGCCTTGCAGATAGAAGTAATCGGCTCAGGCATTGCCATGGGCAATACGCCTGGTAACGCTCCTGGCGTCACGAAACTGGGATGAACTCCATCCAGGTTGGAAACAAGTTTGCTTTTATAATTTTTTTTAGAATAACGAGAGCTCTCAAAGAAGGTCCGAGAGCATCTGCCTGCGCGGCCCTTCACTATCCCTGAGGAAGAACCTGGGCCGAAGCCTTCCCCGCACTTTGACCCTGCTATAGATCAGTCTCTTGTCCTTCTGACCGGCCAACTCTGCCAGCAGTGCCTCCAGCTCATCCCTCTCGGCCCCGGTTAGTTCAATCTCGCCCTCCCGGCCTGAAGTCCAGTCTAAGACTCTGGCCAGATAGAGGATCTTGATCTGCTTTTGCGAGCCAGTACCCTTGTCCTCCTCCGACTTTATCCTGCATGCATACTCTACCGGACCCTCGAACTCTTTGCACAACCCATCCGGCTGGCAGAGCCCCAGATCTGCCGTTCCCAGGTCAGGGTAGCCTTTGCTCTCCTTCTTCAGTGTCTCGCACTTCGGGCAGTGCATCTTCTGGAACCATTCCGAAAAGACCCTGTCTTCGACGTCTGATACCCCGGACCAGAGCTGCTTCGCCTCCGCCTCGCAAAAGCCCAGCTGTCCAAGGAAAGCAGCCAGGATCGCCGCTATCCTGTGCTTGCCCTTCTCGCCTGCGGCTCTTCGGCTGCCTCTTTGCAATATGTTCTTGATGCAGGGAGGAAAGGCGTCCTGCCCGGCAGCTGCTTTGGCCCCGGCGGCGATCCACAGCATCTCCTCTCGCCTATCGATTGCCAAGATGGATACTGGGATCTCCTTTTCCTCTGCAGGTCTGGGGCTGTATCTTTTAGAGGGCATTCTTAAGCTCTCTTATGGCCTCCTACGAAATAAGCCTGTGTCTCCTCCCGGGGCGCCGCCTCTTGGGGAACAGGGGCGGCTCCTTTCCGGGACTCGAAATCCATTCTCTCCTTGAGGATGCACCTGCCTTCCCGCAAGCCCCCTAATGGATTCTTGGGCGTGCCCATGGAGTTCATGCAGCGTGCCATCACTGCCGCTCCTCTGGCCAGGCCATCGTCCACAAAGACCACGTTCCTCTCCGGCTCGTCGTAAAGCTCGAGATTCCCGATCTCCTCCAGGATCAGGCTGGGCTTATTGCCGCTTATCCCCGCCCGGCCCGTGACCCCTAGAGCCGTCCTCCTGGTGACGATGCCCTCTTCGATGCCCACCTCGACCAGCCGACGAGCGATGCGGGCGGACACCAGGTCCAGCGTTCCGAAGAGCGTCTTCAGTCCCCTGGAGCTGTAAAGATCTGCCCCGATCTCGGAGAGCTTGCACATGTCGCTGCCGTTGACGCCCACGTCGCAGCCTATGAGAACGACATTGTTCTGCGCTGCTGCGGCAGGATTCACAGGCACGAGGCCGTATTTGGTGCGGCTCAGGGGAACCTTCTCTATTATTACTATCTCGTCAATCTGATCCGCGTATGCTTTGGCCTCTGTGCCGTACTCAGGCTTCATCTTGGGGTCGAAGATGTCCAGAGTGGCGCCTGTTTGGCGGTCCACCAGGCCCGTTCCCTGAACCACAGCGTCAGGAATGGCTCCCGCCAGGCCGAGCAGGTTTCCGATGGTATGGGCATAAGGCAGCTCCTGGCTGGTGACCCGGCCATCCAGGGTGGTGCCGAAGTCCATGGAGAGGCAGGGGTTGCGAAAGTCCACATCCGTCCAGCGGCTTCCCTCTTTTATACCGGCCGTAGCCAGCTCGCCCTCCATCTCATTGGCCACCACCTCTACGCCCGTAGCCCCCTGGGGCGGAAAGCAGGAAGCCACTGCGCCCATGAAGATCACCTTTTCGATCATAGTGTAGCGCTTGAACTTCTCCAGGATGTTGTGAATGCTCATGGCCGGAGTCATCAGCCGCGGAGGCACGCCTGCCATGAGACACCCCTGGGCCAGGGCCTGGATGAAGGCGCCCACCTGGTCGGGCGAGTCCAGCTCGGCCACGACGCCCGTAGATCGTACCACGAAGTGCAGGTCGGTCTTGATGTCCAGCCTGGCCCTCTCGTGGCTCTCGATGAGAGTATTTCGCACCAGCTCGGCTATGGATTCCTTGGTGAGAGCAGTGCCGTTGATGGTGCGGGCGAAGATCTCCTCTCCCGCCTTCGGCGCTCTGACATCCCTGGTCATCTTCACGGTTTTATTGGCGATATAGGTCTTGCCGGTGTTCATGTCCGTGGCGGTGAGGATGCTCTTCGTAGTAGTATTTCCGACCTCTACCGAGGCTACGATGTAGTAGGGCTTGGTCCTGAGGTCCAGGTAGTTAACCGGCGGGCTCTGTGCAATGCGGGGCTTAGGCTTGGACTTGAAGAGGCTGCTGCCGAAGTTCATGATTTGGTGAAGAACATTAAGAGCGTTAAATCCTTTGGTTACTTCGATCTTTGGCAAAAAGGTAAATCCTGGTAGGGAAATTAGGGATGAGTTTATGCGAACGTATTCAAGAGTGATTCTCTTTGGGTTTCTGACCTGGCTCATACCCTTTGCGGTTTCCGTCCTGATATATCCGGTTCACACCACGGAACGTCCCCTGTTTGAGTCCATTATGCCCGTGGTCATAACAGCCTGCGTCGTCTATTTTTCCTTGATCTATTTCCGGCAGGCGGCCTTAGGATCTCTGAGAGAAGGATTAGAGCTTGGACTTGCCTGGCTCCTGATCAACCTCTTCCTGGACCTTCTGCTCTTCATGCAGGGGCCCATGAAGATGTCTTTTGCGGATTATGTGAAGGATATTGGGCTGACTTACCTCATCATACCCTTGATCACAGCCGGGTTTGGCTATCAGCTCGATCGTCACGGGCGATAATGCCGCTCGCCCTTTTAGGAACCTTTCTAAAGTTTTTCTTATTGAATGTTTTTATAATAAAACTTTCATGATCCCTAGAATGCCTGAGCAAAAGAAAGAGCAGATTTGCCAGCTCAACTGATGGTCTCCAGGTTGAAGGACTCCATGAGAACATCGGCATTCACTCTGCCGCTCACCAATGTCCTCCTGGATTTCGTCTCGTTCATCACCACCTTGGCCGGGGCGAAGACATTGTGATCCACCTTGAAGAAGTCGAAGCCTGCCGCCTTGAAGGTCCTGTAGAAGGGTGCTCCGTAGTCCCGGGAGGCCAGAGAGGGCATGCCCTTCAGGTACTGCTGCAGCTCCTCCAGGTTTTCGTACTCCAGAGTGTAGTAGGTCTCTCCGCCGTAGATGATGGCATCGTTGGAGGAGCCCATGCACATGGTGGCGTCTCCGACGAGCGGCGAGATGGGCGCCCTGCCCCAGCCGCTCTTGATAGTGGCGATATCGAATCCCATGGTGAAGAGCTTGTGCAGCCCTGTCTCGACCACGCGTGCCGAGACCTGCACCAGTCCCGCTACGGAGTCTGTAGAAGCCACAGCCAGTCTCAGGTCTGCGGGGTCAATATTGCACTTTTCTGCGATCTGGGCCGAGACGGCAGCATCCGGAAGTTTATTGGACTCCAGCACCAGAACGCCCACGTCCGCGAACTCCTCGAAGCCGATCTTCTCATATAGATCCTTGGTCTTGCGGGCGAGCACGCGCGCCGGCCCACTTCCCATAGCGAAATATTTGTCCAGTTTGATCTGCCACATGGCGCACTGCGAAGCCATGCAAGAGACGGCCGGATGGTCTGTCGCCACCTGAACGCCTGGCAGGAGGACGCCTTTGACATCGCAAGGGGTCAGCTGGACGTCGGCCAGATCGGCCATGCAGAGTCGGCTCAGGTAGATGCCAGCGCCTAAACCTCCCCGCGCCTTCACGCCTGCATCTGCCACCACAGTGCCGTTTTCAAGCTCGTGCACTTCCAGCTGCAGCTCGTCCTCATAGTCGAGCATCTCCTCAAAGACCTCGAACCCCATCTCATTAATTCCCATCAAGCCAGGTCACCTTTCCCTTTTCCAAAAGCAATCGATGCTTCACTGCAGATAGTTATCTATGCTGGTCAGCTTCTCCACATCGCTCTTGCTTATGCCTGCATCGCAGATGACCTTCTCCTGGACCTCGATGGGAGCTTTGGCCCGCAGAGCCAGGGCGAGGCAGTCGCTTGGCCGGGCATCTATCTCGCTCTGCTTGGAGTCGCCCTTGATGGTGAGACGGGCATAATAGATCCCGCCCTCCAGGTCGTCGATGAGTACATTGATGATGCTGGCGGAAAGGCTCTCCAGGACCGAGATGAAGAGATCGTGGGTCATGGGCCGGGGCGAAAGCTCTCCTAAGAGGGCATGATGAATGGAGATGGCCTCGGAGAGCCCCACGAAGATGGGCACTATCCTGGACTGCTCGTCCTCCAGGAGGACCACAGGCGCAGGAGAGCTTCCTCCAGACTCGGCAATATAAACTCCCTTAACCCTGACCGGAACAGGAGCCTCCATAACAACGTCATGTGCACTCATCTTATAAAGCTCCGGCGATCTAAAATCGGTCCACGCCTATGCGAACGCATATCCCTTCGATCTCCCACTCCTTCGCAAGCGTTCCCCGCGGTTCCAGTCCCAGGCCCAGCTCGAACTCCGCCGCCCGGACCTCGCTGGCAATATGTTCCTTCTGCCGCAACGCCAGGTCCAGGATGGGCTTGCTCTCGATATCCACCACAACTCTGATCCGGTCCTCTACGCGCAGGTCCAGCTCCTTTCGCATATCCTGAATCCTGCGAATGATCTCGCGAGCGTATCCTTCCGCCTCCAGCTCGGGCGTGAGAGTGACATCCACGTAGACGAAGCCCTTGGAGAACTCGGCCGCGGAGAGATTCTCGGGAGGCAGTTCCCTGAACTCCACCATCTCCCGGCTGATCTTGTACTCCTTTCCGCCGTAGCTGAGAACCGCCTCGCCCACCGCATCCAGCTTGCTCTTGACCTCTAAAGGTGCAGCTGCGCCCAGAGCCTCTATCGCCTTCTTGGCCTCGCCCTTGAAGACCGGCCCGATCTTCCTATGCACGGGAGACATCTCCAGATTCATCCTGGGCTTCTCTCCCGGAGAGAGGACTGTGATCTTCTTGGAGTTGGTCTGGCCCTTGAGAACATTCTCCAGGCTGTCGAGGTCCACCACCTCTTTGGCAGGAGCTATTACTATCTCCGATACCGGCCAGCGCAGCTTGCGGCCGCCTTTCTGGCGGGCGTTGGAGGCGGCCTCGGAGATCTCCCTCACCAGGGCCATGCTGGCCTCCAGGCGTTTATCGATCAATTCCATTCTGGCTTTCGGCCAGTCACACATGTGCACCGACTGCGGAGCCTTTGCATCCAGCCCTCTCACCAGGTTCTGGTAGATGGACTCGGAGAGGAAGGGCGTGAACGGCGCCATGAGCTTGCAGAGCTTGATTAGCACCTCGTAGAGGGTGGCGTAAGCCGCCAGCTTGTCCGGGTCATCCTGCTCGATCCACGTTCTAGGTCGGACGAGCTGGATGTACCAGCGGGAGAGGTCCTCCAGGATGAAATCGGAGATGGCCCGCACTATGCGGTGCAGCTGATACTGCTCCATATCTGCGGTGATCTCCTCGGCCAGACTGTTGACTCGCGAAAGAATCCAGCGATCCTCGGGGCGAAGGCTGCTCTGGTATTTTGACAGATCCGCTTTTTTGGCATCGAATTTGTCCAGGATCATGTAGGGCAGGGCGAAGCGGTAGGCGTTCCAGAAGATGTTGAGCATCCTGCTGGTGTTCTCCACCGCCTCCCAGGAGAAGTGCAGGTCCTCCCAGGGCGCGTTGGCCCCCAGGACGTAAAACCTGAGGATGTCTGCTCCGAACTTTTCCACGACCTCCTCCGGCGGCACGACATTACCAATGCTCTTGGACATCTTCCGGCCCTGGTCATCCAGGGTGAAGCCGTGCATCAGAACGCTTCTGTAGGGCGCTCTTCCAAAAGCGACCATACTGGCTCCCAGCTGCGAGTAGAACCAGCCGCGCGTCTGGTCGTGCCCCTCGGTGATGAAGTCGGCCGGCCACCAGTCCTCGAACTGCTCTTCATCCCGCGGGAAATTCAAAGTCGCCCAGGAGGCCACGGCGCTGTCGAACCAGACGTCGAAGACATCCGGAGAGCGCGACATCCTGCCGCCGCAAGGGCAGTCCAAGAGCACGGAATCCACATCCGGCCGGTGCAGATCCGCGAGCTTCACGCCGCTCTTCTCCTCCAGCTCCTCGGCGGTGCCGATGACCTCCACTCGGCCGCAGGCCGGGCAGGTCCAGATGGGCAGGGGTATTCCCCAATACCTCTGCCGGGAGATGCACCAGTCGCGGGCGTTGCTGATCCAGTCTGCGAACCTGGCCGAGCCCGCCCACTCCGGATACCAGGTCACCTTGGAGACCTCGTCCAGCATCTTGTCCCGCAGATCGGAGATCCTCAGGAACCACTGGCTGGTGGCGATGAAGATTATGGGCGTTTTGCAGCGCCAGCAATGGCCGTATCTGTGGCTGAGGCTTCCTTCGGCCAGCAAGAGTCCGTGATCGGCCAGATCTAAAATGATCTCGCCGTCCGCCTCTTTTACGTACTTGCCCTGGTACTTCTCGCCGGCCTCGGCAGTGTACCGCCCGTCCCCTCCCACCGGACAGAAGATGTCCAGGTGTCTGTCCAGGCCCAGCTCGTAATCTTCCAGGCCGTGGCCGGGAGCGATGTGCACGCAGCCCGTGTTCTCGGCGGTGACGAAGTCGGCGGCGTAAACCCCATGCAAAATATCCCTCTGTCTGGGCACAAGGTCCTGCAAAGGATGCGAGTACTTGATCTCCTGCATCTCCTTGGCCGAAAGGGTCGCCAGCAGCTCGTAGTCCTTGTAGCGGCCCTCCTTCAGCACGGACTCGACCAGGTCGGAGGCCATGATCAGCACATCCACCTGCTCGTCCTTCCAGGCCCGCACCTTTGAGTACTCGAACGTCGGATTCACGGCCACGGCGACGTTGGCAGGGATGGTCCAGGGTGTGGTGGTCCAGATGACGATGTAGGTGTTCGTTTCATCCTGCACGGGGAACTTGACATAGATGGAGTAGTCAGTCTCATCCCAGTACTCCACCTCGGAGTCGGCTATGGCGGTCTGACAGCGAGGACACCAGTTGACCACCCTCAGGCCGCGCTCCAGGAGTTTGTGCTCATGCGCCTTCTTCAGCGTCCACCAGGCAGCCTCCAGGTACTCATTCTTCAGGGTCATGTAGGGGTTGTCCCAGTCCAGCCAGGCTCCCAGCATCTTGAATTGGCTGGTCATGTCATCCTTCTGGCGCAGTGCGAACTCCTTGCACCTCTGGATGAACTTGTCCACCCCGTAGGCCTCGATGTCCCGCTTGCTTCGAAAGCCGAAGGACTCCTCCACCTTGACCTCGATGGGCAATCCGTGCATGTCCCAGCCTGCCCTGTCCTTGACCTCGAAGCAGTTCATGGACTTGTAGCGCAAGACTGCGTCCTTGATCACCTTGTTCCAGGCGGTGCCCAGGTGAATGCGGCCTGTGGTGTACGGCGGTCCGTCGACGAAGAAGAACTTCTTTCCACCGATTCTCATCTCCCGGACCTTGCGGTAGGTCTGGGACCTCTCCCAGAGAACCCTGACCTCATTCTCTAGATCTTGCGCATTATACTGCCCAGCCACCTCGGTGATCACAAGCAATCCTCCGAAAAACGATTGCCACCATATACCACAGCTATATTTAGCTTTTGTGACCTCTGCCGGTTGCCCGCACTCTTCAGGAATATTGATATAAGGACAGCTTTGAACCAGCCAAGGAGGAGTTGTCCATCAAAGAGGAGATCTGGATCGAGAAGTACCGTCCTGAGAGGCTGGACGACATTGTGGGCCAGGACGAGATAATCCGCCGTCTCAAGTCCTACGTGAAGACCAGAAACCTGCCGCATCTGATGTTTTCAGGTCCTCCCGGTGTGGGCAAGACCGCAGCCTCCATCTCCATAGTCAAGGAGATCTTCGGGGAGGACTGGAAGAACAACTTCATTGAACTGAATGCCAGCGACGAGCGAGGCATAGACATCATCCGCCACAAGGTGAAGGACTTCGCCCGCATGGCGCCTTTGGGCGAAGCCGATTTTAAAGTCATATTCTTGGACGAGGCCGATGCA
>Ga0315293_10004132_pt1 | contig 13855 bp, 15 predicted proteins | sample YL17G13_20_MG_FD_203071 | JGI IMG/M metagenome (GOLD analysis project Ga0315293, IMG submission 203071) | Sediment microbial communities from Yellowstone Lake, YNP, Wyoming, USA - YL17G13_20 | ecosystem: Environmental > Aquatic > Freshwater > Lake > Sediment | place: USA: Wyoming | collected... | reverse complement strand
AATTTGCGTCTCCAGATATCGATATATATTTGTAAATATTATCCCACGGCGCGCAGCTCACTGTTTTCGATTTGGCCCTTAATGTGACAATGTCAAGTTAATCCCCCTATCCTTTATCAGCCAAATTGTGGTTAAAGGATATGAATCTTCGCCCTTCATCTCTAATGCATCAAAGATCCCTCTCGCTGCTTGGCACGATAAAGTATGTCATCTAGCTCATAAAAATTGTCCTGGTTCAGATCTTGCTGAGTCAGTTCTTTGTTCTCTTGAGCTGCCTCATAATTGGGATCAAACTCCAGGGCCTTATTGAAGCATGATAGAGCATCCTGATATTTCCCCTGCTCCCGAAGGACGAGGCCTTTGAAGTACCAGATATCCGCGTTGGAAGAATTCGATATCAGAGCCTGATCAAAGTTGTCGATGGCCTCGCTATATCTACCAAGATTGGCAAGTGCCAGGCCTTTGCCTATCAAAAGGGTGGCGTTCGAAGAGTCTAGTTCTAATGCTTTGTCATAGCTGGCAACGGCTTTCTCGTAGCTGCCGTCGAGGGAGAGCAAACGAGCCTCGGCAAGCCAATAGTTTGCAGGGTATTCTCCAAAGGCAGGCAAGATACATATTGTAGCCAACGCCAGAATAGTGAAAATGGTGAACCTCATAGCAGCCTCATCTCTCAAAAAGTAATATATTTCTATCCCCTACAGTCATCCTGTCCTCCTCTATCCTGCAGTTGGCAGTTATTGCAGGGATCAATGGATCTGTCAAAGGCTCACATCCCATCCAGGCCCTGCTCCAGATCGGCCACGATATCCACCCCATCCTCGATGCCCACCGATACTCTCACCAGGCCATCGCTTATCCCCAGCCGCTCCCGCATCTCTCTTGGCACAACCGCATGGGTCATGGAGGCAGGGTGCTCGATCAGGGTGTCCACCGATCCCAGGCTGACCGCCAGGCTGCAAAGCTTCAAACCGTTCATGAGCCTGCGCCCTGCCTCCAGGCCTCCTTTCAATTCAAAGGAGAGCATGCCGCCAAATCCGCTCATCTGCCGCTTTGCCAGACCGTGCTGCGCATGGCGGGCCAGGCCGGGGTAATTGACTTTCTGCACCTTGGGGTGGGACTCCAGGAACTGTGCCAGCTGCATGGCATTCTGTGCGTGCCTCGCCATTCGCAGGTGCAGGGTCTTAAGACCCCGCAGGCAGAGCCAGGCCTCGTGGGTTCCCATGGTCCCTCCCGTCAGAAGTGCCGGGCGCTTCATGCTCTTTATCAGCTCCTTCGATGCCACTGCCACTCCACCCAGCAGATCGCCGTGGCCGCCGATGTACTTGGTGCAGCTCTCCACCACAGCATCCGCCCCCAGCTGCAAGGGGCGCTGGAAGTAAGGTGTGGCGAAGGTGTTGTCCACCACAGCAACGGCTCCGGCCTCATGGGACAGCTCGCTGATCCTGCCAATATCACAGATCGCCATGGTGGGATTGGCGGGCGACTCCAGAAAAACCAATCTGGTGTTCTCTCGCAAGCCTGCCCTGACCTTTCTCGGGTCAGTGGTATCCACAAAGCTGACCTCAATTCCCAATCTGGTGAGAAGGGAGGAGAAGAGCCCATATGTCCCGCCATAGATGACATCGCCAGAGAGCAGATGATCTCCTGCCTTCAGCAGCGAGAGGGCCAGCGTCGTCTCCGCTGCCATTCCCGAAGAGAAGGCCAGACCGGCATCGCCTCCTTCCAGGGAGCATATCTTCTCGACTAAGGCCGCATGCGTGGGCGTGTTGGGCGGAGAGCGGATGTACCTGTATCCCGGACCGCCGGAGAAGGTTGATGCCGCTTGCTCGGCATTCTCAAACACGAAAGTAGATGTCTGGTAAATGGGCGTGGCATGAGCCCCGAAGGGATTATGCCCTTCTCCGGCGTGGATGCAGCGCGTGCCAAAGCCCGGATCATTCTTCAAATCACTCACCCCATTATTGCAGGATCTGAAATGAAATATAACTTCCTATCCGGGCATCCAACATCTTTAAAGTCCAGGATATCTACAGCCAGGGTAGAATAGGAGGCTTATTTAATGCTGGAAAGGCTCAAAAAATCGCTGCTGGAAGCTCCCGTCTTCAAGCGAGGGAGCTACAATTACTTCATACATCCCATCACCGATGGCGTGCCCGAGATCAAGCCGGAGCTGATCCGAGAAGTGGTGGGACACATCATGCGCATCGCCGATCTGGAGGTGGACAAGATCGTGACCGTCGAGGCCATGGGAATTCCCATCGGCATCGCTCTATCCATAATTTGCGACATTCCTCTGGTGATAATCCGCAAGCGCAAATACGGACTGCCCGGCGAGATCGAGGTCAGCCAGGTGACAGGCTACTCCAAGTCGCAGCTCTTCCTGAACGGCATCAAGAAGGGGGACCGGGTCATCGTGGTGGACGATGTGATCAGCACGGGAGGAACGCTCCTCGCCACCCTCGAATCTCTAAAAGTCGCCGGAGCAATGGTGAAGGATGTGGTGGTGGTGATACAGCGAGGAGATGGTGCTTCGAGGCTGAGATCCAAAGGATACGGGATCAAGACCATGGTTTCGGTCGAGGTCGATGAGAGACAAGTAACCAAGGTTATCGAGGTCTGATAATAGCTCCAGGTGATCATTGATCACGAGATAGCAGGGGCATCCCATGAGCCCAAAAAGATGCCTGGAAGAGGATCTCTATGCTGAGACCGTGAAGTGGCTAAAGAGAGCAGAGGATCTCTTTGCCAGAATCTCGGGGGACGAGCATTTCCTGGAGAACATCTCCGCTTACATCTGCGACTCCCGCCACTTTCTGGAGGCAGGGGACCTGATCCGGGCCTTCGAGGCTGTGGTTTGGGCCTGGGCCTGGATGGAGATCGGCCTGGAGACGAAGTCATTGCAGCGGATAGATTGATGGAATTTGGACGTGATTTCGGGCTCTGTTTATATCTCAGCCGAAGATAAGCAGGCCGACCAGCAGAGAGGCCAGGTTGGCGGTCAAAGATATCAGCAAGGCTTTGGGAAGACTCACCTCCATGATGAGAACGATGAACATGCTCTCCACCAGCACCACCGCCATCTCCAGGGGGTAAAGCTCATGGAGCTGATAATTATAGAGGTAGTTGAAGAGGGGATTGGTGAAAGAGTTGATCAGAATGGAGTATAAAAGGAGCTGCAAAGGATCTCTTCGCAGTATGAGGAGATAGACCGCATACTCAGTCAAGATGGTGAGCAGAAGGGCGACGGCTAAGGAGTGAAGAAAATTCATCTGCCTCGTTTCCTTTTCAAGAGGCCTGCTTTCGCAAGCCCTCCACTCCACAGTCTTCGTCTTAATATTATCAATACTATCATCAGAAAAGCCAGGAGGGGGATGCCGACGAACCAGATGCTATAAATGATTCTTGAAAAAAAGTCGAATGAATTTATGCCCACAGGCCACCAAGACTCCTTCTGAAATTCATGGTCCAAGATCTGACGGGCTCTGGGATTCGCTCTCTTGAAATATAATCCCTATTCCGGAGGAAGCTCCTGAATGGTACCGTTCTCGTAGTAGTACAGCATCTTGGTCTTGGAGATGTTCAAAGCCTGATCTGAAATGCTGTCGACCTTCAAGTAGACCTCTATCTTTTTAAGAGGAATTCTCTCTTCCACAGAGATCGACTTTGGCAGCGTAAGGTTTGCGGAGACTATCCTTGGATTGTCCTGGCAGTATTTAGTGCAGTTAACGGTCTCCTGGTCATACTGATCTCTCTGGCTGAAGAATTTATCCCGGTCAAAGTCCGAGGTCTTCATGGCATGAACTATGAAGCTGTCGAACTTGTATCCTCCGCTAAAGGTGCCTGCGCTGTTGACGAGGGATGCATCATCCCACCCCTGCATGGCGCTGTTGGTAAGAGCGCTGCTGGTAAGAAATACGTAGTCAGGGAAGTCATTCACATTGGAGATAATATATTCGTAGCTCTGATCTCTCCAGCCTTCGACTAGCAAATCAGCCAAAACACAAAATGAAAGGAGCAGCAATCCTGAAAGCGCAACGGCGGCTATCTTTCCTGTGGAGGGACAAATCCTCCGTCCTTGGCGAGTCATCTCATCATCTCGCGGATAATGAAAGTCTACAAAGTATTTCCCTTTTTCGAGGCCACACAGAAATTGCGGGCAGATTACTGACAAAAAATTAATTTATGGATTATAAAAGAAGAGGATGCCAGATGGCTGCCATCCTCTCGCGTCTATTCTAAGCCCCGTTTATGCCGGGTCCCTCAAATCCGCTGAGCTTCTGTAGTATCACCTGCTCCTGCTGCAGATTGCTGTCTTTTACGGTCTGCATCTCTCTCTGGAAATAATCTTGGAACTGGCTGAACAGCTCTCTGTACGGCTCCGAGACCCGAAGCGGCATGGACTGGCGCTCCCACTCGCCCAGCTCCACCGGGATGATAATTCCGTTGGCCAGGGTTACGGAAGGTATGACCCTCCCGCCCTTCTCCTGGGCAGATCTTTCGTCTATCATCCAGTCCTTGAGCAGGTCCACGTAGCGGGAGAGCAGCACCGCCTTGCGAATGCCGCTGTTCTGGTAGATGTCGGGCTCTGCCTCTGTAATCTGCACCTCTGCCTCGTCGCTGTCCTCCACACCATTCCTGTCCTGGTAGCTCACCTTCAGCTTCATTTCGCCCTCAGGTGAGAGCTTCTTCAGCTTTACTAAGATCACACCGCCCTTGACCTGGCCCGCTTCAGCCTTGGAGGGGAAGAGGGTGTTGACCTTCATGAGCTCTCCTGTGGCCTCGTCCGCCTCAGGAGATCCATAGACCTTCTCTATCTGATATCCCGGAGCCTCCAGGCTGAGGCGAAGATCGAAGACCAGCGGAGTGACCATGTAGTCAAACTCGTCGTCCATGCGCTCCTTGAACTCGCTGGCGGAATGGACCGAGTAGTAGTTGGCTCCCTTGATCTTGGTTATCGCTTCCACCAGCTCGGTGTTGAAGTCCACGCCCATGCCGATGAAGGTGGTGTAGATGCCGTGATCTGCGTTATCCTCCAGCATGCGGAACAGTCCCAGGTCGCCGGTCTCGCCGATGTTGGGCATGGCGTCGGTCAGGAAGATTATTCTGTTCTCGTACTCCGACTTGTTGGCCTGCAGGAACCGGTCGAAGAGCGCTGTGCCCTTCTCCATTCCGGCCTCCATATTGGTCCCGTAGGTCTCGTTGATCTCCAGGATGCGTCTCTTCAGCCTGTCCAGATCCTTGTCCTCCACCGAGGTCAGGGGATCGACCAGGAAGGCGTCGTTGCTGAAGATGACCAGGCCGAAGCGATCGCCTTCTTTCAGGTGGCTCAAGAGGGCGACCACCGATTCATCGGCGATCTGCATCTTGGTCTTGCCTGACTCATCCGCCTTCAGCTCCACTCTGTTGCCGAAGCGATCGTAGTAGTACTGATCAAAGGGGCTGCCCATGGAGCCAGAGAAGTCCAGTACCACCACCAGGTTCAGCTTCTTTCGCTGGAAATCCTGCAGACCGGAGTTGAGGCCCACGGAGAGGTAATATTGAGGCTCCCCGGAGATGGGATCCTTGGAGACGGCGTAGCTGTAAGATGGACAGAAGAGCTTTTTGCACTCCTGGAGCGCGCCAGTGTCAAAGTAGTAATCGTAGAAGAGGCCCTCGTAGGTCACATCGCTCGGCAGCGGCAGGTAGCCCTGCTCAATGTTCTCCCGGAAGTTGTTGATGTCTTTGGCACCGCCCACGGAAAAACCGATGCTCCGACTGCCTAAAGGTGCAGCGGCCGAGTAGCTGGGCATTGCTGGCAGGGCGGCCATGGCGGGCATAGACTCATTCATCACCTCCTGGCTCTCCCGGACCTGGAACAGGACTGAGTTGCTCTTGGCATCATGCACGGTGTACCAGACCTCGTAATCGCCTTCCAGATCCCCTCTAAACCATGCTCCGTAGGCTTTGCCATCTTCGACCGTCCCTTTGAGGATCAGGTCAACGGAGCCTGTGGGATAGCGGCAATAGAGCGCCAGCTCGCCGCCTGCCGTGGGCAAGAGCATCAGCTTGGCCCAGCTGCCGGGCGGGACCTCCAGAGAGGTGCGCTTCTCCTTCCCTGTGGAATCGACGATCCAAAGGCTGCTGTTCATCTGCCCTCCGGGCGCTTGGCCCTGGTCCAAGAGCTGATCGGCCTTGCCGGGAGCCTCGGAGCTATACCAGACGTACTCCTGACCGGAAGGCTCTCCGAACGGAGAATCCAGGCCAGCGCCAGGATGCAGGCATGCTAGTGTCATTACTGATAGTGATAATAACAGCCGGATATGCTTCATAAACCACTCCTCCAGAACGGATAATAATACACAATTTTCGTATTTAAGTTCGCCCTCGAAACCGGCATGAACACCAAGCAGTGGGTCGCTGTGACTTCAAGAAAGGCTTCAATCCGCCGGTATGCTCCTCTTTGGCTAAATGCTAATTATTATTGTTATTATTACCATTTATAAAATAAAATCACGATACGTACTTATGTAACGAGCAACTAATACCAAATAACTGGTAAGTCCGATTATCAAGAGCAGGTGCGATATTTGAGCGATAGGATTTGCAATAGAGGAGCATGCTCGAAGGGAGATCCCCTTCTGCGCTTTTGCTCATCAATCCGCAATCTTGAAACAACTCTTCGGCGGATAGTCTCTCCCGAAGAAGACCTCTGTCACTATCAAGGCTGGACCTCTTAAGTGCCAAGCCGAAGGTAGCCGCATGAAATCCCATTCTGACATGGATCTTCCCCCAGGCCTGAAAAGCCTGGCGGATCTGGCCCTGGACCTGCGCTGGACGGTCAGACAGACCACCGATAAGGTCTGGGAGCTGCTCGATGCCGAGACCTGGGAAAAGACCAAGAATCCCTACCTGATCCTGCAGAACGTCTCCGGGGCCCGGCTGGAGGAGGCGGCAAAGGATGAGATTCTCCAAGAAGAGATCCGTTCCTGGCAGGAGAGAAGATCGAAGCTCCTGGAGGAACCAGGCTGGTTTGACAGAAATCATCGTATCCGGTCCATTGCCTACTTCAGCATGGAATTCGGCCTCAGCGAGGCACTGCCCATCTACTCTGGAGGTCTGGGAATCCTGGCGGGAGATCACCTCAAGACCGCCAGCGATCTGGGAGTTCCCATCGTCGGGGTCGGCCTGCTCTATCAGCAGGGCTACTTCCGGCAGGTCTTGGCGGAAGACGGCTCCCAGGTGGAGGCCTTCCCCTACAACGATCCTGCCACCCTGCCCCTGATCGAGGTTCGTGATAAGGACGGGTCTAGGCTTAAAGTCAAGATCAACCTTCCGGGAAGACCTCTTCTCTTGAGGGTCTGGCAGGCCAACGTCTGCCGGGTGAACCTCTACCTTCTCGATTCCAACGACCCCTTGAACAGTCCCTGGGATCGGGCCATCACTGCCAACCTCTACGCGCCAGGACAGGAGCGGCGGCTGATCCAGGAGATAGTGCTGGGCATAGGCGGCTGGCAAATGCTGGAGAAGATGGGGATCGAACCGGAGGTCTGTCACTTGAACGAAGGCCATGCCGCCTTCGTGATCCTGGCCAGGGCCTACAGCTTCATGAAGAAGACCGGATGTTCACCCCGCGTGGCCCTCTTGGCCACCCGTGCGGGAAACGTTTTCACCACCCATACCCCAGTGGAGGCGGGATTCGATAGGTTCGATCGGGCCCTGGTGAACAAATATGCCAGGTACTATGCCGATCTGCTGGGCTTCTCCGGTGAAGAGCTGATAGCCATGGGAACGAGAGGGCCAGAGGATAAGGACTGCCCCTTCACCATGGCTCTTCTAGCCCTCAGGGGATGCAGTCATGTAAACGGAGTCAGCCGCCTTCACAGAAAGGTGAGCAGGAGGCTTTTTCAGTCTCACTTTCCCCGCTGGCCTGAGGAGGAGGTTCCTGTGGGGTATGTGACCAACGGCGTCCACATTCCCACCTGGGATTCTCCTGCAGCGCAGCGACTCTGGGCCAAAGCATGTGGCGGGGATAGCGGGCCGGAAAGCATCGATAAATCTTGCGAGGGCATCTCCAGGCTAACCGACTCAGATCTCTGGAACTTCAGGGCTGAGGCCCGCCAAGATCTGGTGGACTACGTCCGCAGACGTTATGCTCGCCAGCTCCAGGAGCACGGGGCATCGACAGAAGTCCTGAAGCTTGCCCGGCATGTCTTGAATCCCAACACCCTGACCTTGGGTTTTGCCAGAAGGGCTACTGCCTATAAGCGCACCAACTTCTTGCTGCGCGACCCGCAGAAGCTGATCAGGCTGTTGACCGACCAGGAGCGTCCCATGCAGCTGGTAATGGCGGCGAAAGCCCATCCTGCCGATGGCATCGGCAAGGAGATGGTGAAGGAGATGGCCAATTTTGCCTCCCGGCCGGAGCTCTTCGATCGGGTGGTCTTCCTGGAGGACTACGATATCGACCTGGCACAGCACCTTCAGCCGGGAGTGGACGTTTGGATCAACACTCCTCGCCGTCCCAACGAAGCCTGCGGCACCAGCGGCATGAAGGTGCTGGCCAACGGGGGACTGAATCTATCCAGCCTGGACGGGTGGTGGGATGAGGCCTATGACCCGCAGGTGGGATGGTGTCTGGGAGACGACCAGGAGCATAGAGAGCCGGGCCGAGATGATTGGGAGGCAGACCAGCTCTACCGCCTGCTGGAGGAGCAGATCGTTCCTCTGTTCTACGAAAGGGACCAGGAGGGAATACCGGTGGCCTGGATTACCAAGGTCAGGGCCAGCATGGCCCGGCTCACCCCTCACTACAGCAGCAGCAGGATGATGCAGGAGTACGTGGAGACGGTCTACCGGCCTGCGGCAGAGGCCTTCCGGCGAAGGACGGCGGACGACGCAAAACTGGCCAAGGATCTGGCGGAGTGGAAGGATCGGCTGAATGAGAACTGGAAGGGACTTCGTTTCGGTCGGCTGGCGACAAGCCAAGAGAACGAATCATGGCGTTTCCAGGTTGAGGCGTATTTAGGCGACCTGTCACCTGAGGACGTGCAAGTGGAGCTCTTTGCCGATCCACTGTCCGATGGCGGGCTGGCGGGACCTGAGAAGGTGATTATGACCCGCAAGGAACCCCTGACAGGCACTGTGAATGGATTTCTCTACTGTGCGAGTGTTTTGGCAAAGCGGCCGGCGGAGGATTACACGCCCCGAATGGTGCCCTACCATCCCCAGGCGTTCGTCCCCTTAGAAGATGCTCATATTCTATGGCAGAGGTAAGGAAGATTCATGAAGGTCCTGGCGTTGACGGGCAGCCCGAGAATCGGCGGCAATACCGAGATCCTGGTGGATGAGATGCTGCGGGGCGCAGAGTCAAAAGGGCATGCGGTGGAAAGGCTTCGCCTCTACGATTACGAGATCCTTCCCTGCGTTGACTGTCGCCGCTGCAAGCGAAGCGAGAGCGGCTACACCTGCGCCCTCAAGGATGGGATGGGGGAGATCTATCTAAAGCTGGAGAATTCGGATTTCATCATCTTTGGGACGCCCGTCTACTGGTACGGTCCCACGGCTAAGATGAAGCTGCTTATCGACAGGCTGCGGCCCTTCATCGCCAGCGGGAAGATGAAAGGCAAGAAGGGAGCGGTAGCGGCACCCTCAGAGGAAGGGCCGGGATGCTGTGGGCCGCTCATGGAGATGTTTCGAATGTCTTTCGATTACCTGGGCATGGAGCTGGTGGGAAGCGTTCTGGCCGAAGCCTACGAGCGCGGCGAGATCGAAGAGAGGCCGGAGGAGCTGAAGAGGGCGTACGAGCTGGGGAGATCCCTCTAGCCTGGCTTGCAAGGGCTCACAGTTAGGAGCGCCCAGCATGAGCAGGCGAATTCGATACATGCTGGATCATTTAGCGGAGCGCGGGATTCTCGCATTGACGCCGGCTTGTCTTCTGAGTTCGGAATGGGTTTTAGGAGTTGTCTATTGCTATGGCCGCTATGATCGCTTCTCCCGATTTGATTCTTCTATCAGGTCGAAGTTGTAGAGGAACATCAGGGCTACAAAGAGGAAGAGGGGAATGACCGCCCCCACTGCTCGCCCTTGTGCGGTATAGGACACATAGAGGTTGAAGAGAGCGTGAATGGTGATCGCAATGCTGTAGAGCCCGAAGAGGAGCGCAGGCAGGGCTTTCCTGTGAATGCCTCCGGTGAGGAAGATCCCGTAGCCCACTATGGCTGTGGTGCTCCCGTGCATCAGAGATGTGGTGACGGCGCGGGTGAAAGCATATACTACACCGCTGATGCCGCTTAGCTCAGCTCCCATGAGGTAAGAGTAGTTCTCCAGCATGGAAAAGCCAAAGCCAGAGGCCAGAGCCAGCGCCAGGAGGTCCTTTCTTTGGCCTTTTCCCAAGAAGGCCAGGATGAAGAGCGGAAGCGCCTTGAAGAGCTCCTCCACTACTGGCGCCACAGTGACCCTCATGGTGATGATGCTCCCGGCCAGGCCTGCTGAGATCGCCTCATTGATATAGAAGACAATGGCACCAGCACAAAACCCCCACATTAGAAAGGTTACCAGGGTTCTCTGGCTCTTTTCCAGGAAGATCAGGAGGAAGGCCAGGGGAACGGAGGTGGCCAGGAAGAACTCCAGGATCACTTCAGGTCACCCTCCAATCTCTTTAGCAGGCCGAGCTGTATCAGGCAGAAAGAGGCAATAACCATAGGACCCACCAGGTTTAGGATGGTGAACTCCTGACGCAGATTCCCACCAGGTAGGCCTGGATGGCGAAGTTCAGCGAGGTCACTGCCGTTGCTGGGGTGAGCCCCATCTGATGCACGACTGCGATGGGGACGGCGAGGAATGGAAAGGCTGCTGTGAAGGAGAAGAATCCTCTGCCCTCTATCCGTGGGAAAGCTATCTGGTATCCTGCGGCCAGGAAGAGCATGAATCCCAGGAATCCGGACTCTGAGATGGTGGGGTACATGAGGCTCTGGCCGAGGATGGCCACGTAGGAGTACCAGAAGACGTTAGAGAGGGCCCACCCCCCGAAGGCAAAGCCCGCCAGGAGGAGGAGCAGATCTTTCGACTGAAATCTGAAGGCATAAGCGCAGGCGACGGCACATGCAGCAGCCGTGAATATTTGCGCGTAGTTGCTCCAGGCCAGGAACGTGCCGCTGTGGAGGATGGCGATAGTCAGGGCCAAGATAAAGGAGAAGGCCAGGAGGGCCCAGAAGAAGACCGACATGGCGCGAACGGATATGGAAAAACCTCCAGACTCTGTGGAACCTATGGCATTAGCTGATGCCTTCAGAGGCCATAAGTTTATGCAAAAGATGGGCCAATTCTGGTCAAGAAATTGCGATCTCAAAGGCTCATGCTTTGACATCGATCAGGATGATAATCCACCAATTCATATCGTTATCTCGTCACCGTCTTTCTAATGTCTCCCATGAGGGTAATCAGTCCAGATGGCCCAGGATAGGAGCCATATCAAGATTATAGCCAATGATTATGCCCAAGGCTATGCCCACAATGAGGGCTGCTGCTAACATCAAGATTAATTTCTGCATATGTGGATGTTGTAGAGGAAGATCCTTAAATCTTATCGATATTTTAGAAAAGACCATCAGCAGAATAAGGTGATTTCGGCAGCGATCTGGCACGCGGCTGTTTCGGGCGCAAGCGGTGCCCCATCGACCATGCGGCATTCCAAGCAGGAAAGTGAAGCTGAAAATTGCAGAACCAGGAAGAGCAGTATTCTGGACCCTCATCTCTTTGCGATCTGACTGATCCCCTCTGATCATAGCAGGGCCGGAAGCCTCGACCATCGCCAGGGGCGCGCGCCCGCGTCGGGCCCGGCGGCACGTGGGGACAGGTGGCGGCTGCAGGAATGAGTCCGAAGTGCTGGAGGACGCCACCATCAAATTCAGGATTTCTATTTTCTCTCCTCTTCTTGATGTTCTAGAGACAAGGCATTAACTATATCAAGAATATGCACAAAATTACGAGCGTATGAAAACCCTAATTCAGATTCATAAAGAGGGAAAATATTTCGTGGCAATTGATTTGATCACAAATGTAGCTGATCAAGGATTGACCGAAAATGAAGCTGTCTCTAATTTGAAGAAGGGTCTTGAGGAGCATTATCAGGTTCTTCTGGAGCTGGCACCTAAAGGGCGAAAGCTCTCATTTCTTGATATAGAGGTCGAGCGATTTGCCCAAGCTTCCGAAAGTCTCGGCTAAGGAGACCATCAAGGCTCTGGAACATTTAGGCTTTAAAGTCTATCGGCAGACCGGCAGCCATATTCACCTCTGGAATGAGGAAAGAAATCTGGTTGTGACTGTGCCAAATCACCCAGAGTTAGCAAAGGGCACGTTGATCTCAATTATGAAGCAGGCTAGGCTTGAGAGAGCGGAGTTCATTGCGGCCTTAACGAAATAGTCGATGCCTGTCGGAATACATCCTTTTGCGAAGCTCGTCAAATTTTTCTTGAGCATCGAAGTATTCTTCACGGGTCACGCGGGCCGGGAGCCTCGGCTGTCACCAGGAGCCCGGCCGCACGCGGGGGCCGGGGCGGCGGAGGACGCGGGCATGTGGGAAGGGGGGCTGGGAGAACGTTAATCCGTTATCTTCCTGCCTATCTGAAGAAACAACCGAATGCGCAAGTTGCATCTCCCATTGAACCGCATTGACCAACACATTCATTTAATTATTCTGCATAATATTGGAGCATGCGTTTCGATGTTGTGGTCAGAAGAGACGAGGATGGTTATTACGTTGCCACTGTTCCTGAACTACCTGGCTGTCATACTCAGGCCAAGAGCTTGGACGAGCTGATGACCAGGATCAAGGAGGCTATTCTGCTTTATCTGGAGACGGAAGGCAGCAGCACAGTAGGCAGCTTCGTAGGAGTGCAAGTAGTTGAAGTTGAGACCTGTTGAAGCCGAGATTGTGATCAAGGCTCTTGCCAGAATCGGCTTCAGGCATTCAAAGAGCGTCTTCTGTAGCGGCCAAGCTCAACAATTATTATCGCCTTTCTTAAAATTTGCCCCTCAACTGAGCTCAAGAATGCTCTAAGGACATCGTTAAGCTCCTTGGCTGTGTACTCAGAAGGCAGCCTGAGAATAATTGCTCCTGGATGATTCGGATATCGAAGGACATCGCCAAAATCCAGATCTCTGGTTACCACAACTCTGCCAGTCATATGGGAGTATTCGATTATTTCTCTGTCTTCAGCATATCTCATCCCCAAATCCCTTACATCCTCGACATCAAAACCTAAGGAGCTGATGACCCCCGCGCTGGATCTGGGCATATCAGCATCCAGCAGGAATTTGGGCTCAGGCATAAGCGCTTATCTCTTCTCCTGCAATCATTCGGGCCGCGTAAGCTAGGGCAGCGAGGACATCTTCCTTCTCAAGGTCGTATTCCTTCGTGATCTCATCAATCTCCATGCCTCCAGCCAGGGAGCCCAGAATTATCTCGACTGGTACTCGGGTGCCTTTTACGATAGGCTTTCCGTGCCTTACGGCAGGGTCGATTACTATCCGATCTTCGTACATCTGACAATCCTTCGGTTCGATGAGATAAAATAAGCATCATGAGAATAAATCCTTTTGCGAAGCTCGGCAAGTTTTTCTTGAGCATCGAAGTATCTTCACAGGTCACACGGGGCCGGGAGCCACGGTTGCGGCAAGGGGCGCGCGCCCGGCTGCTCGCGGGGGCGGGGGGGCGGGGGGGCGGAGGAGCGCGGGCATGGCGGGAAGGCGGGGCGCTGGAAGAACGCAAATTTGCGATCCTGCAAATCTTATTGGTTTTGGCGAGAGCGTGGCGTTTTGAGAGCCCCCAATCCTTACATACTTAGGGATCAATTATCAGCTAATAGGATTTCAGATA
>Ga0315293_10004130_pt1 | contig 13864 bp, 1 predicted proteins | sample YL17G13_20_MG_FD_203071 | JGI IMG/M metagenome (GOLD analysis project Ga0315293, IMG submission 203071) | Sediment microbial communities from Yellowstone Lake, YNP, Wyoming, USA - YL17G13_20 | ecosystem: Environmental > Aquatic > Freshwater > Lake > Sediment | place: USA: Wyoming | collected... | reverse complement strand
TCCCGCGGATGGCGTCGCAGACCCCGGTTGTTCGCGCTGAACAGATGAAGAAAGCTATCGGCCGCAAACCGACTCCCGGCCACGGGAAACTGAGCGAGGTGGCGTGGGTTGAGGGTGGCCCGACGGGACGAGGTCGCGCTACTGGTTGGAGCGGCCCGGGGGTGTACGGCAACGCGACGATCACGACAGCAGCGGGCGGCGAAGCGAAAGCTCACATAGCGATCGAATCGAACCCGCATAACAACGAGCGGATGTTGACAGCTTCGGTGCAGCAGGTTCCGGGCGGTCCACCGCCGACGCCAATCAGGTTGGGTTCGTGGATGCACAAGCCGGGCGAACCCGCAAAGTCGGTGGACGAACTGAAAAAGCAGGGCGTCGAAGCGTTGCAAGCTTCCGCTGACAACCATGTGACGGAGGTCAAGGCGTTGTACCCGGATCAGAAACCGGAGAAGGACCCGATGCCCGACCTTGGGAACTGGTACTTCAACTCTGCCCGCGACGAGTTCGGCGATGATGAAATCCCAGCGGAGACACCACCGGTGGACATCACTTCGGTCCCTGACGACGCTTACGCGATCGAGTTGGCCCGCCGGGTCGCGGCGCAAGCTGTTTCGTCGATCGAGGACGAGGGGGGCGAGGTGTCCGCTGCGGATGAGGCAATGTTGCAGTCTGAGGCGTTGAACGCCGTCGACGAGGCGCTGGCCGGGATCGTCGGTGTTCTCGCCGAGTCGATCACTCCTGTTGAGGAACCAGAGGCTGTGGCTGACGTCGTCGAGGACGCTGAGGTCGTCGAACCGGCGTCAGAGGTCGCTGCCGGTATCCGCGCCCGGTTGCACGCCCGCGGGTTGTCGCGTCAAGCCTTCGAGCATGAGGGTTCCCCGCTTGTCTCGGTCGAGGTTGAGGTCGAAGGCGAAGGCGGTTACGAGACCGAAGATGAAATGTGCGAGTGCCCTGCGTGTGGGATGGAAGTTGTCGCCGACGAGGCGGGGATGTGCCCGGAGTGCGGCTCTGAACTTCCCGAGGTGTTGGAGATCCCCGGGCCGATGGAAGAACCGGAACGTCCGTTCGAGTGGGAAGGCGTGTTGACCGTGGAGGGAGTCCCATCGGGCGACGGTCGGCTGATCGAAGCCGGTTCGTTGACGTGGCGTGAGCTTCCTGTCCCGCTGATGTTGCAGACAGTGAACGCCCCCGGCCATGAGGGAGCGGTGATCTGCGGGTCGATCTGTGAGGTGGAACGTGAGGGCAAAACCATTGTCGGTCGCGGGTACTTCTCGTCGAACGACGCTGGTGTCGCCGCACGGCAGTTGCTTGACGAGAAGTCGATGCGGGGTATCTCGGTCGACATCGACTCGGTGCAGGTCGCGTTCTGTGACCCGTCGGGCGTGGAGTTGTCCCGCGACGAAAGTTTGATCCGTCACGCCGAAGGTTCGGATCTGTTGGAGATGATCGTCGGCGGCCGGGTGATGGGAGCGACGCTCACCCCGTTCCCTGCGTTCCAAGAGGCCCATGTGTATCTCCTCGGCCCTTCGGACGACACCCCGGAGTCGCTGGTCGCTTCGGCGGCTGGTGTGATCTTCCGGTCGACCCGGTTGTGTGACGTGGTCCTCGCCGGTGGCGGTGAGCTGCCGTCGCTGGTCGCTTCGGCGGGTGGTGTTGAAATCCCTCCGCCGCCCCCGGCCGCTTGGTTCGAGCTTCAGCCGATGCCGGAACCTGTCCCGTTCTCTGTTGACGCTGACGGCCGCTGTTTCGGGTTGCTCGCCCAGCGCGGGACATGCCATATCGGGATGACAGGCGGTTGCACCCCGGTCCCGCAGTCGAACGACTTTCGGATGTTCTACACGGGGAAGTCGTTGATTACCGCTGAGGGCACAACGGTCCCGGTCGGTCCGATCATCATGGACACTGTTCACCCGTCGCTGAAGTTGCGGGCGTCGGACGCTCAGGCGTTCTACGCGGACACGGGTTGCGCTATCGCTGATGTCCGGTTGTTCTCGAATGAGCACGGGATCGTCGCTTGCGGCGCGGTCCGCCCGACGGTTGACGAGGTGACGGTCCGCCGGTTCCGCGGTTCGGACATCTCCCCGGATTGGCGTTGGGTTGGGAACGAGTTGCGGATCGTGAGTTTGTTGGCGTGCAACACGTCAGGGTTCCTCGTGCAAGGGCTGGCGGCTTCGGCCGGGAAGTTCCAACCGTGGGGGATGTTCGACACAGTGACCGGTGAAATCCGGTCGTTGGTCGCTGCTGGCGCTGTCCACAACCCTGACGCTGAGGAGTTCGCTGACCCGTTGGACGGGTTGGCCGCCCGGATCGAACGGCAGGACGCGTTGATCGCGAAGTTGATGGCACCTCACGAGGCGGCGGTCGAGTCCCGCCGTGTCGCTGCGTTGACTGTGTTGGGGTTGGACTGCGGTTGCGGTTGCGGTGGCAACTCGGCGACGTCGTGCGCTTCGACCAGATCAGCTCGTCTCGCCGCAGCGTATGGTGCGTTCGAGGGGCTTCGGAGGGGCGCGGCGGTCCCCGCCGGGTGACCGTGACCGACAACCCGGCCGACCCGACGTCGATGGCTGTCGCCGGGTTGGCTGCGTCGTTGGGTCGTGAAATGTTCGGCGGCCCGGGTTCGGGTCCGCGTCCCGGTTACAAACGCGGCGGGCAACGAAAGATCCCGTTGGTGGAAGGTCGTGTCCGTTCGTTGAAGGACATGATGGCTTCGTTGGGGGACGGGGACCTCGACGTCGATCAGGCGTCGGCGGACTTTCAGGCGTTGATGGGCGGCCAGTCGTACGGGGACGGGATGACAGTCCACGTCGCTCGGGTTGACGTGAACACATACGACCATCTGATCGTCGAGGCGGACATCACCGACAAGAACGATCAGCCTGTCGGGCATGTGAAGCGCGCCTTTTTCTATGATGACGACAACACTCTGGTCGCCCGTCACGTCGAGATGGAGTTGGTGGAGAGCGCCCGGGGCAAAGGCTTCGCGACGGACTTCAACAGCCACATGGAGGACTGGTACCGCGACTCCGGCGTTGACCGCGTCGACCTGTTTGCCGGGGCTTGGGAAGGCCCGAGTTCGGGGTCGGTGGTGTGGGCGAAAGCCGGGTACGACTGGGACAGGACAAGCGATAATCTCCCTGCGTCGATTCGGGAGCTGTCGGACAAGTTGACGAACTTGAAAGCCCCTGATGAGTCCGCGGCGTCGTTGGGTGTGAGGTTGAAGGCTTCGTTGAAGTCGTGGCGCTATGAGGGGGGATGGTTGCCCACGATGCCGACCCCGTATGACGTTGTGAGCACGAACGGCGGAAGGCGGGCGTTGGAGCAGAACCCGTGGCCGGGAGTGAAGCATCTCCGGTATGAGAACGGTGAAGCGTTGGCGGCGTCGGCGGCAGGTTCGTGGGACGCCCGTTGGGAGGAGCTGGCGAGGGTCGCCGCCGGGTGGGACCACGAGTTCGAGGAGGAAGCGTCGTTGACTGTCGGCGTACCTGACCCGACGTCTGATTCTGTGGCGTCGATGTTCGCTGAGCTTGGTGTTGAAATGTTCGGCGGTCCGGGGTCGGGGCCGCGCCCGGGTTACAGGCGGGCGAAGAAGGGTGGGGTGGTCGTTGACTTCCCGCAACCGAAAGCGACCCCGGTCGGCGGGCGGGTAGCGGCACGGTTCACCGATTGGCGGGATGTGGTGAAAGACCCGGCGGTGATGGCGGCTGGTATGGAACTGGTCGACAAGTACGTCTCCGGTCAGTCGTTGATGCTGGGGGTTGGTGTTGCTGATCCTGCGATGCTGGCGATAGCGAAGGTGCAGGGTTTCGACGGTCCGCCGACGGCGGTGTCTGAGGGGGAGATGGACGCTCTGGTCGCGGAGAACCCGGACGGTGAAATGTACCGGGGGTTCGGTCGGCAGGCGGTTCCCTCGTCGGAGGGTGAACCGGTCAAGACCGGGGAACAGGTGATCGAGGAGTTCAAGTCGGGACCGTATTTCGCCGGTGAAGGCGCGTACGGCACGGGCGCATACATGGCTGACGTGGGTATGCGCCCGGACAGGGTCGACGCTTGGAACATCGCCGCCCGGTACGCGGATCATCCCCCCGAAGCGGTGATGCGTGCGGTGCTGGCCCCCGGGAGCGTGAACGAGGAGTATGACGCGACGGAACACAACGACATGCGAGGCGATCTGCTGGACGGAATCCCTTACGAAACGCCGGTGCCGGGTTCGTACGCCCGACGGTACCGTCCGGTCACTTCGGAGCAGACACAGCAGTTCGCTATCGCGTTGCTTCTCGGTGACGAGGGCCGGTTCAACGCTTCGATCGGCAGAGACGCTTACCGTGTCACCACTGGGACGGTCGTGTTGAACCGGACGGCGGTGGTCGTTCAGGCGACCACCCCGAAAGACTTGTACGCCGAGTCTCAGGCGATCGCAGCGTCGGCCGGTGCAGATGGTGTGTCGCCGGATTGGTCGCGGTACGTCGCTCAACTCATGCAAACCCCGGACGTTCTGCTGTTGCCGTTCGACGAGAAGCGTTCCGTCGCTGACCGTCTCCTCGAAGCGGGTTCCGTTGAGAACCTGACAGGTGCCGACCGGGAACTGGTCGGGGCCGATGAAATGTTGCCGGACCCGGAAACGGACGCCGCCGAGATCCTCGCCGCGGCGATCCTGTCGTTGCAGTCGGCGCTCGCAGCGTTCGGCGGTCCGGGTTCGGGTCCCCGCCCCGGTTACAAGAGGGACAGCAAAGGCGGTACCACGCCGTCGGAGCCGGATGGTGTGGTCGTCGAGTTCCCCGGCCGCCCGCCGGGGTCAGGGAAGTTCGGTCGGTTCGACCCGAAGAAACTCGGCACTGAAGGTGGCGCTCTGCCCGCGAGGTGGTCCGGTCACGCCAACTCAACTGAAATCCGGTATGCCGCCGAGATGCTCTTGGGTCAAGGTCACGCCCCGTCGCTGGCTGGCACCCCGTCGGCTGCGGTCGATGCGGGTGTGTTGTCTCTGATCGAATCCGGCGGCGACGAGTCGAAGCTGACCGGCAACGGGGTGCCGGACAAAGCCACGAGCAAGAAGATGGGTTACGCCCAAACCCGGGTTGATGAGGCGTACACGTTCCTGTCCGAGCTGCGAGACGCTGACCCTGCCCCCGTGGACTTGTGGAGAGGGATGACGGTGTCGCCGTCGATCCCCGGCAGCGAAGCGTTGATGTCGTTGAAGCCGGGTGACACGTTCGACGGTTCGCTGATGTCGACGTCGCCGGACGAACGTCTCGCGAAGCTGTACGAACACCTCGCCGGTCCTGACGCCAAAGCGGTGACAATGAAAATCGAGAGTGGGGCGAAAGCTATCCCGATGGACGGGTTGAGCAACTTGACTCACATGTGGAAAGACCCGAAGTCTGGTGAGTGGAAGAACCTTGCGAACCAGTTTGTTACCGGCGGCCGGATGGAAGTCGTGTCGGTCGATCCTCATGGGGGCGAACGCGGCCCGCTCATCACTGTCCGTCAGCGGTCAGTGTTCGACCCGGACACCGGTCTCCCGGTGGCAGCCCACGAACCGGCGATCGCCGCCGCCGCCGGTTCCGACGGGTATGTGACCCCGGAGTTCTGGTTGGTGTTCAACGACCCCGAGGTCGAACCTGCCGAAGCGACGGTCGAAGCTTCGACCGTGTTCGGCGGTCCCGGTTCCGGTCCGCGACCCGGGTACAAGAGGGCGCGGAAAGGGACCCCCGACGATCTCGTCGAGGTTGCCGACCCCACCACTGCCCAAACCCCGGCGGTGGGGCGGGTCGCGGCGAAGTACGACGATTGGCGTGAGCTGGCGAAGGACCCGGTGTTCGTCGCTGAAGCCGGGCGCATCGCTGACCGTTACTTGGCGGAGAAAGAGTTTGATGAGACAGGCAGAAAGTGGCGGGACGAGGACGAAGGTAAGGACCTCGGCGAAGTCAGGGTGTCGCGGGGTCTGCCAGTAGACCCGGACCTGTTCGGTGAAGCGGTCGGTTACACCGACGAGGACGGGGCGTACCGGGTGTACCGGGGTACGGACACGGCGATGGACGCCATCTGCAAAGCCCAAGGGTTCGAGGGTTTGCCGACAGTGGTGTCCGAGTCGGACATGGACGCTCTCGTCGCGAAACGGAAAGCGACGGCCCCCCATCTCGACGAGGCGCTCGGCGCTGAAATGTTCCGGGGGGTCATAGGTTCCCCGGTCGGGTTGACGTCAGCGGAATGTGTTGAGCAGTTCAAGACGGGCGACATGTTCAACGGGCAAGGAACGTACGGTTGCGGCACCTACTTCGCTTCTGTGGAGCAGTTCAACAAGCCGGGGATGTCCGCTTACGGGGTGGCGAAAGAATACGCGAGGAACGACACGGCGGGGATCACGCGGGCGTCGGTTGATCCGTCGTCCCGGTTTGGTCGAAAGATCGGAACAGACAGCGGCATGACCCGACCGACCGGGGGGTCGGCCCACGAACCGGTCGACAAACCGCGTGCTGACCGCGACACCGAAGGCGTCGCTGTGAAAGATCAGATCGCCGCCGGTCAGGAACTCCTCGCGATCGCCGATTCGATCCCGAAGAAAGCTGACGGTTCGTTCGCCCCGACGACACCGGCGGAACGTCAGCAGCTTGGGACGTTCTTGATGTTGAACGAGACCGGCCGGTTGAACGCGGCGATGGGTTTCGACGCAGCGAACTCCGGTATGGGGTTCATCGTTTACAACCGGACGATCTTGACTGTGCAGCGGGAGGCGGTATCGAAGCCGCCGGTCCGGGTCCCTGACGCGATCGCTGCGAGCGCCGGTACCGCAGAGATGGTGTCACCGGAATGGTCGAGGCTTACCGCTGCGGCCGTTCACACCGAACCGTTCTGGTCGATGCCGTTGGATGAGCAGGTCGCTGTCGCTGACCGTCTCGTCGCCGCCGGTTCCGTCGAGAACTTGGACGACGATGACAGGGCGTTGATCGAGTCGGTGTCGCCGACTGTCGACGCGACGGCCGCGGCTGTCGCTTCGATGTGGTCGCAGCTCGAAGCGTTCGGCGGCCCGGGATCGGGTCCCCGTCCGGGTTACAAACGTAACGGTCAACCGGGCGTCGCTGTGGTGCCGCCGGTCGACAGCAAAGGCGGGTACACCCCGGAAGCCAAACCGTTCAGCCATGTGTTCCCTCACTGGTTGGGGGTGAGGAACTCATCTGAAATCCGGTATGCGGCGGAGATGTTGTTGGGGTTGGGTCACGCCCCTGTTGTTGGGAACACAAACGACGAGGTGTTGACGAAGCTCCGCAACGGGAACGACCCGGCTGACGATTCGTACACCGCTGAGCAGGCTCGCAGCCGCGCCACCGACGCCTATTCGATGTTGACCGCGGTGGAGTCGGCTGCCCCGGTCCCGAAGCGGTTGTACCGCGGGTTGACAGTGAGCGATTCGATCCCCGGGTCTGAGTCGTTGCTGAAGTTGAAATCTGGCGACGAGTTCGACGTGTCGTTGGCTGCTACATCAGAGTTCGAGTCTGACGCCCGCCGCTTTCAGAGGTCGCGAGGGTCAGGTACCGACGCCGACGTCCCGGTGCTGATGGTGTTCGACGCTGGTGCCCGGGCTGTGCCGAACCCGGGTGGGTTCGATCAGGTTTCGCCGCAGTTCATCACCGGCGGCCGGATGGAAGTCGTTGACGTCGGCCGGGACGCTGCCACGGGTGGGGTGCTGATGCGCGTTCGGCAGAGAGGGGTGTTCGACCCGGATACGGCGACGGTTTCGTACGGTCAAGCTCTTGCTGCGGCCGCAGGTTCGGGTGTGTACGCACGGCCCGAGTTCTGGCAGGTGTTCGACGGTGGGTTCGATGAAATGTCTGAGCCGCCGACCGTCGAAGCGTCGATGGAGTTCGGCGGCCCGGGGTCGGGTCCGCGACCCGGGTACAAGGCGATCCGGTCGGTCGCGTCTGGTGGGGTGACAACAGCGAAGCAGGCAATCAAAACTCACACCGCAGAGTTGACGAAGAACACCTTGATGTCGGCGAAGGCGGCGTACGAGTGGCTCGGAGATAACTCGCCGCCAGCAGACGGCGACGAATGGATCGCGTGGATGAACAACATCCCGGGGGAGCATTACGGGTGGTTGTCAGGCGACAACGGACCGTTGGAGAAGCTGATGGACCCGGACCCTCGGATCAGAGCGGCGGCGAAAGCTCGGATATCGAGGAACGCTTCAGCGGACGTTCGCCCGTACCGCCCTTACGACTCTGACACCCCCGACGTGGCAGAGGTGACGGCAGCGCTGGAACAGAAGGTCATCGAAACCGCCGAGAACCCGAAGATCGCGAAAGCGTTGGAACGGTACGGCCCGGTAGAGCACATCATCCCGATTCAATCCAACGGTAGGGCAGGCGGGTTCTACTCTCGGACACAGAACATGATCGCGATTGAAATGTCGAGGAACTCTGCGCTTGGTCAGGCGGAGCGCGACCGGAGAAAAGGTCAGGCGGAGGCGAAGGGTGGGGTGCTGGCGTTGGCGGGCGGCCGCAACGTCGACTCCGGTGACATCGCTACCACTCTGCGGCATGAGATAGGCCACCACGTTCACGCTCAGATGGAAACCAAAGACCCGCAGTGGAAACGTCAGATCGACGCTGAGATCCAATCGGTAGGGCGGACAGGGATGGAGTCGATCAGCGCTTACGCCGGAGGAATCAACAACGGCTCGCAGTTGGACGCTCTCGGGTTCTCTCGCGAAGCCTTCGCCGAGACGTTCGCGTTGGTGACGCACCCGGACTTCGACCGGTCAACGATGCCGGACCACACCCAAAGGCTCATCGGGATGTTTGAGGAGCTGACGACATGACAACTCCTCCGATCATCGAGATCGACGACAACGGTGTCCCCGTGTACGGGACCGCCGTTTTTCCTGATGACATCCCATTCGGGTTGACCGACGAGGACCTAGCAGCGTTGGACGCGATGGGTGCGGTCGAAGGCCCGATATTCCCGGTGGTCCCCGGGTTGGCGGAGGCGAGAGCCGCACGCGACGCTGTCGCCGGGTTGGCTGCGTCGTTGGGCCGTGAAATGTTCGGTGGCCCGGGTTCGGGTCCCCGTCCCGGTTACAAACGCGGTGGCCCGGTCATCGAACCTCCAGCCGGTTACAACGACCCGCCGTCCGACGATGAGCTTTCGGGGTTGGCTGCCAAGTTGAACTCGACCGCTTCTCCGTCGCCGGACGTGCCGATGGACAAGGCGACACAGGATCGGATGGTGGCGTTCACCCGGGACCTCGGACAGTCAAGCCCCGAGATGCAACGCGTCGTTGACGCTGTTTCGTCGTGGCAGCATCACTCAGCCCCGGTTCGTAACGCCGCCGACGAACTGTTGGGTGGCGGCGGGTTCGTGTCCCCGAACGCTGAACCGGCACCGTTCGCCCGCCCTGACGCCAGCATCGACATCGACGCCGAGTCTCTCGTCCGTCTGGTTTCCGCTGCGGAGCCGATCACTGGGACGTTGTACCGGGGGTTGGCGATGGCTGAAATCCCTGAACCGGGTCAGGTGATCCGCGACTCGCTCGGCTCGTGGTCGGGAACGGAGAAGGTCGCCGGGTATGTGGCCGGGCAACGCGTCGGCGGTAAGTGGTGGAAGCCCGGCGACGACGCTACGAACGCTGTGATTCTGGAGGTTGTGAACCCGCGTGCGGTGAACATCTCGAACCTGTCGAGCATGTCTGATGTCATGTATTCACCGTTGAAGGTGCAAGCTCAGGAGTATCTCGCTGGCGGCAGTTACCGTGTCGAGTCGGTGACGTCGGATGTGGTGACGACGTCGGGTCCCGACAAACAGGCGGGGGTGTGGGCGTACGGTACGAACTCGCTCCCTGTGAAACGGGTGCGGGTCGTGCAGGAGGCACCGTTGGCGTTGGCGGCTTCGGCCGCGGAGGTCATTGTCATCCCCGACGAGGAAGCCGGGTTGTGGCCTGACGACGAACCGGGCGAGGACGAAGTCGTCGATGACGAAACGTCCGACGCTGTTGCGTCGATGCTGAGTTCGCTTGGGATTGAAATGTTCGGTGGCCCGGGTTCCGGTCCCCGTAAGGGTTACAAGAAGAAAGGCAAGGGCAAGAAGAAGGGCAAGGACAAGGGCAATGGCGGTGAGGAAACTCCCGATGAAGTAGCGGTCCCGTTGCCGGAACCGAAACTTCGGGCGGTCGACCCGGACATGGTCACGTTGTCGTCGACGTTGAACGCGACGCCGGTGCTGACACCGGAAGAACCTGCTGACGTCGCAGCGCAGGACAAGATGTTGGCGTTCAGGGAGAGCGTCGCGCAGTCCAGCCCGAAGAACGCTCAGGTTGTCGCCGCTGTTGAGTCATGGCAGGACCGGTCGGACCCGGTCAGGGACGCCGCCGATCAACTGTTGGGAACAGGCGGGTATGTTGCTATGCGCCCCGGGTCGAGGACAGGCGATTCGGCTCAACCGGACTCGAACATCGACGCTCACGCTGCGGCGCTTGTGGATCTCGTCGCTGCGGCAACACCGATCAGCGGGACGTTGTACCGGGGTTTGGCGTTGACTGAAATCCCCCGCCCCGGTCAGGTGATCCGCGACTCGCTTGGTTCGTGGTCAGCGTCGGACAAGATCGCCGGATATGTGCTGGGTCAGCGGGTGTCGGCGAATGAACGGTGGGACGCCCCGCAGACAACCCCTGTGATCTTGGAGGTTGTGAACCCGCGGGCGGTGAGCATCTCGAACCTGTCGAACGAACAGGATGTTCGTCGCGAGCCGTTGAAAGTCAACGCTCAGGAATACTTGGCTGGCGGTAGCTACCGGGTCGTGTCGGTGACATCGGAGAAGGTTCGGGCCGGTGCCCCGGACCGCCGAACTGGGGTGTGGGGTTCCGGCGATCAGGTCAAAGTCAACCGGGTTCGGGTCGTGCAGGAACAGACGTGGGGTTTGGCGGCGTCGGCTGGTGAGGATCTCGTGATCCCCGCCGGGCAGGCCGGTTTGTGGCCGAAAGACCAGAGCGGCCTGTCGGAGCCGGATGCCTCCACGGAGCTTGGTGTTGAAATGTTCGGCGGCCCGGGTTCCGGTCCCCGCCCGGGATATCACCGTGGCGGTGGCAGTCGAACCGGTGGGAAACCGTCGTTGGATTCGTTGATGGACTGGTCGCAGACCCCGGACACGTTGAAGGCGGCGTTCAGCCATGTGACTGAGGGGACGTTCGGGTCGGAGAGGTACACGGTGTCGGTGCAGTCCGCTAGCGGGTTGGGCGGCAAGAACGGATCGCGGATCATCTACTTCCGGGGGGAGGTGCTGGACAAAGGCGGCCGTGAGGTTGGCAACATGACCCGGTCGTTCGAGCGCGACAGCGAAGGCAAACTCCTCGTCCGCCACTCGTTGATCTCGTTGGCCTCCGAAGCGCAAGGCAAAGGGTTCGCTACGGACTTCAACAATCAGATGGAGGGCTGGTACCGGGAGAACGGTGCGGACAGGATCGAGTTGATAGCCCAGCAGAACGGGCAACTGAACGGCGGTTCGGTTGTGTGGGCGAAAGCCGGTTACGACTTCGACTACAAGAACCCTGCCGCCAAAGAGATGCTCGGCGATCTGGTGTACCACTTTGGCGAGGAGCTGCCGCCGTCGGCCACCCCGAAGGACAGGAGCGACGCCCGACGGTTGCACAGCGAGATGATGGCGACCCTCGACGAGTTGGCGGTGTCTGGTTCGGTGTCTCCGTCGGCTCCCACCCCCGCAGAATGGGTGTCTACAGATATAGGGACGTGGGCGTTGCGTCATGGGTCGTGGCCGGGAGTGAAGCATCTGAACACTGAGGACGGGCAGGCGTTGGCGGCTTCGTCTGGTACCGGTTGGGACGCACGGTGGGGTGCGTTGGCGAAGGTAGCGAAGGATTGGGACCACGTCGGCGAGGAGGAAGCGTCGCTCGAATCGAGCTACCCCGATGAGACCACCTCGGCGGTCGCGTCGATGTTCTCCCAGCTCGGTGTTGAAATGTTCGGCGGTCCGGGTTCGGGACCCCAACCCGGTTACCACCGTCAACCTTCGATCCAGAGCATCATGGACGCGACCAAGGTGTCCCTGCTGCGAAAGGACAACGGGAAGCAGGTCATCGACGCTTTCCAGAAAGTCGTCGGGGACGGCACCTTCGGCGAAGGCAACTTCAAGGTCGCTGTGACCGACATCAACTACGACGACTGGGGCAAAGACGGGGGGTCCGTCGGGTTCGATGGTGACATCACCGCCGACGTCGGCGACCAGCAGAACGTGATGGTCGGAACAGTGAGCAGGGCGTTCTTCACAGACAAGGACGGCTCGGTCACCGCCCAGCACCTCCACATGGAACTCGACGACGACCAGCGCGGCAAAGGATTCGCTACTGACTTCAACGCTCACATGGAGCGTTACTACCGGACCAACGGGATTGACCGCATCATCTTGGACGCCGGTTCCGGCAAGGGTGAAATGTCGGGGTCGATTGTGTGGGCGAAAGCCGGGTACGACTTCGACGAGAGGCACGCTTGGGCTGAACGGTCGATGCACAACCTCGCCGACGCGTTTGACCGGGGTGGCCCTGACGGCTTGGAGATGGCTGAACAGTTGAGGGCCGCGGCGGATCACGTCCGCGACAACAAGGTATTCGCACCCGGGGACCCGACACCGATGGACGTGTTGAACGCTCCCGGCGGCAAAGACGTGATGATGGAGACGGCGTGGCCCGCCGTGAAGCATCTCACCGACACTGATGGCGGGTCGCTCACAGCGTCGGCATCGACTCTCGATGAGCGGTGGGCGGAACTGGCTGACATAGCGTTGGGTTGGGATCATGCGGGAGAGGAGGAGGCGTCGCTGACCGTTGACGCACTTGGTGACAAGCCCGGTGAAATCCCCGCTGCGGCGGACCCGACGTCAGCCGCCGTGAGGGCACTGCGACAGGCGTTGGGTGTCTCACGGTTTGGTGGTCCGGGGTCGGGTCCTCGACCGGGTTACACGAGGGGCGGCCCGGTAGGCGACCCGGTGCGCGAGGTGTGGGACAAGTTCATCGACACCGGGAATGAGGAAGCGGCGGCGGAGGCTATCGCTGCGGTGGTGGAGGGTCGGACGTACGGGGACGGTTTGACTGTTGATGTCGGCCCAGTCTTGTTGGCTCCGAGTAGCACCATCTTGTATGTCGGGATGACCGTCCACGACCGGAAGAACGTCGAAGTCGGTCAGATCGGGCGCACGTTTGTTGTGGAGGACGGCGACCTTGTCGTCGGTCACGACAACATGTGGCTGGAACCGGAAGCCCGGGGCAAAGGGTTCGCTACTGACTTCAACGCTCGCATGGAAGATTGGTACCGCGCGTCTGGTGTTGACCGGATCGAGTTGATCGCCGCAGCTCACCCGGAGGACGGTGAAATGACCGGGTCGGTCGTGTGGGCCAGAGCCGGGTACGACTTTGACACTCACGACCGCAACTACACGGGCGGTGCGTTCCGTGACCTCGCGGCGAGGCTCCCGCATGACAACCCGGAGTCGAAAGCGGTCGTCGATCGGTTGCTGTCGTCGGCGTCGAGTTTCGATCTCGGCGAACCCCCTGTTGACGCCCCGACCCCGTACGAAGTTGTGAACGCCCCGGGCGGGGTGGAGGCAATGAGGTACGTCCAGTGGGGCGGGGTGAAACACCTGAACGACGAGAACGGTCAAGCGTTGGTCGCTTCTGGCCCCGAGTCGTGGGGTGACCGTTGGTCGATGTTGGCCGGTGTCGCCGCCATGTGGGACCACAAGTTCGAGGAGGAAGCGTCGCTGATGTTGGAGCCTGCGGGGGCTGGCGTCGACCCGATTGAAATGTCGGCGCGACTCCGAGCGATCTTCGGTGGTCCGGGTTCAGGTCCACGCCCGGGTTACAAGCGGG
>Ga0315293_10004129_pt1 | contig 13865 bp, 9 predicted proteins | sample YL17G13_20_MG_FD_203071 | JGI IMG/M metagenome (GOLD analysis project Ga0315293, IMG submission 203071) | Sediment microbial communities from Yellowstone Lake, YNP, Wyoming, USA - YL17G13_20 | ecosystem: Environmental > Aquatic > Freshwater > Lake > Sediment | place: USA: Wyoming | collected... | reverse complement strand
AGCATCGACGAGGCCGCGGCAAGAACGATGAGCCAGTATATTGAACCGATCTTCCCGTAAAAGGGGATGGCCAATATTGCAAGACATGCCAGTGCCGTGAGCTGCAACCCCAGAAAGCCCGATGGGCACTCGATATGAAGACTCTGCCGCCCCAAAATATAGAGGCGGTTGAAACTTGCGGCGAACGCCTGTGTGGCCATCGTGACGACAGATATCGCAAGTAAGTAGCGGGCATATTCGGCTGATCCCAAGAAGCGGATCAGCAATATCCCCATGATGCCGAGGAAGAGCTTGGCCAGAAGATCAAAGGAAAAGACCTGCAAAATGGATTTCACTTTATGCCCTCACCATTGGCGTGATGATTTCTGCCTTCTCCGATGACTCGAGGACCGCTATCAAATTATCACCGTTTCGTATGTCAGACCTTGTTTCAATTCTTGAAAGGCCGGAATTATCGTTCAGGAATCTATAAACCGAATAGGCGTTTGATCCGACCATGAGATCGTGGTAGTCCCCAAAATTATAGCCGAATGCGGCCGCCCTTTCCTCGTTGGCCTCTATAAGAATCGCCTTTATCCTTCCGGAGCCAAGCGATCTGCTTGCGCCTTTCAAAACCTCGAGTTCCGCGCCCTCCACATCGATTTTAAGGATGTCGATTCCCTTTACGCCGCTCGATGCAACCACGGCGTCAATTGTCACCTTATCAACCCGGTGTTCGATCTTCTCTTCGTTTCCGATAGGTTGGGAGCTGCTCAGGCCGGGGTGAAGGCGTGGGAATTCATAAATCAGGCCTGGCTCACAGTCGGCGCCGCATAATTTGTTGAACAGAATGACATTTTCGGCGCATCGATTTTTCTCGACTGTTCTCGTGAGCGATTTGAATGTGCTTGGAACAGGCTCGAACGCATATACCAACCCGCCCCCACCAACCAACTGCGACAGTAGAGTCGTATACCATCCGATATTGGCCCCGATATCAAAGGCGATTTCACCCGGGCGCACAATTTCTCTCACCAGTCGTGTCTCGGCACGCTCCCTCGATCCGAGAAAGAAAATTTGATGGCCCAGTCTGGTCTCGGAATTAAACTCGAAATACCTGCCGTCGATTGAGCGAGTCCAACACGAGTACGAAGGCAATCCCGCTTTCAAGACTCGGTCCATAAGGAATCCCTTCCCTTTTTTAACCGGGCTGTGTCGCGTATAGAATGACGCCAGCCGAAAAACCGATGCCGAGATCCTATTCTCCGCGAGTCGTTTTATCTTAAGCGGCCGGCTTGCCATGATCGCTTCCTCCTGTGGCTGTCCTCAATGGTCAATCGAATGTCCCTATTCCCAATTGGGCAAATCCTGATCGGCCGCTATTTGGTCGCGGCAACGAATTTCCTGTCTGCGGATAGCCGGTTCGGTAAATCGCCTAATCGATTCCTGTTGTGTCCCGTGGCCAGGTGGCCGGCAGCCAGGCTCAACTCCATTAGTAGAAGCTCGGCCGCGTGCGGGGTTCCGATTTCGACCTTGACGTAATTATCGAGGTGTTCGATTCGGGATAAATTCTCGGCATTAAAACCGCTGTCGGCGAAAAGCCTCATCGCGAATTCCATATCCGCCACTTCCAAAAGCAGAAAATCGGTCGGGGTCGCCTGAAAAGTATACCCGATTTCCGGCAGGTGACTGGCGTACAAGGCCCGCGCCTGTTCGCTCGCGTTCCGGTTTCGCTGCAGGCAGCCCCGATCGCCGAGTGCCGCCTCTGCCGCCCTGTAAACCAGGTGGGCGTTAGGGTCGATCGGCTCGATCCTGCCGAAATATTCCAGGTTCTCGGGGTCGCTGAGCGCATACCCCATGTTCAATGGCCCCATTCCGAAAATTCCCGATACACTCCGGATAACCGTCAGGTTGGGGAATCTCGAAACCAGATCGGCTACTGTTCGGCCGCTGTGCTCGAAATGACGCTCATCGATTACCACCATTGTCGATTCGGCGTAAGCCAGAAGGAACACAATCTCGGCCTCGGAGAACATGGCCCCTGTTATGCGGTTGGGATTTTCGATAAAGACCATCCTCGTGCGCGGGCCGATATGATTGACAATAGCCTCAATCTGGTGGTCGAATGGATTGTCATGATCGACACAAACCGCGCGAGCCCCGGCGCCCCGAATAGCGGCCTCGAAGATCTCGTCGGCGGGTGCGTTTATCACCGCCTCAACCTCAGGTTCGAGGTACGTTCTGGCTACCGTCTCTATTGCCGCCTCCGGGGATGAAAAGCACTTGATATTCTCCACATGGAGCAATGAGTACTTTGATATGCAGTCGCACAGACCCTTCGTATCTTCGATTGCGCCCGACCTGCGCTCCGAAAGGCAGTCGTTGATGGCGTTTACCACTGCCTGCGATACCTCGTATCCGGTCCGTGCCGCATCTGTCCTATCGAACTCACCCACGTCATCGCCGGCAGATCGGCGCAGTTTCGAATCCAGCAGCGCCCCCGCAATTCTAACAAACTTCTTCTCCATACTAACCCCTATTTTAAAGTTTCTCATCCTCAGTTTGAGCGCCGACTTTGTCCTGGATCGCCTCGGCCAACCGCGAGAACCTGTCGGCTATCCGGGACTCAATCCTATTCATCTTCACAGACGGCGACGATAATACATTCTTTATATCGCGTCCGACATCCCGCCTGGCGAAAAGATCCAACCATATGACAAGGAATATTGAAAATATGAATGACACCACCAGCGAGCCCGCCAGGTAAAGGCTCCTTCTGGGCGACGATTTCACCAGTGGTACCGAACCCTGGTCGAGCACCTGGATCACAGGGATATCTTTGGCGGCCTCGATCCGGGCCAACTCATTCTGTTGAGCCATGGTCAGGTAGAGCGCCGACTTGATATCGACTTCCCGTTGCAGGCGTGAAAGCTCAAGTTGAAGTCCCGGATCGTTGGAGATCATGAAATTCAAGTTTGATTCCTTGAAGGTCTTTAGCGTATCCTCAGCATGCCCCAGCTCGACCCTGATTTCCCCCAACCTCCTTGATGTGAACTTCTCATTTTCCGAGGCGGTAGACTGCCGGTGGTTGACATTGAAATTGTCAAGCTCTTCGAGATAAGCGTGTGCCACGGCCGCCGAAAGTCCCGGGTAGGTGGTCGTAACCGAAATCGAGACCACCCCGGTCTTCCTGTCGCTGTCTATCCGGACAATCTTGCCAAGAGCCCTTATGGCCCTGTCGAGATTGGCGGCGTCGATATACTCCTCGAGTGTCGTGTTCATCATTTTTGATTTATGCTCAAATGCATATTCTCGTTTGATAATCCTTTCGGCAATCATCCTGCTCACCAGGATCGAGGGGTAGAGGGCAGAGACATTTTCGAGCGAGGGGCTGGCGCCAAGGCCGAGCTCGCCCAGTGAACCAGCCGCCAGGTCCTTCAGCTCGGATGTCAGCGAAGCCGGGCTCGATGGTAATATCGTAGCAGTCGACGTGTACTTATTCTTGATTATAAGGCAGGCGGCCAGCGTCACCAATATCGATGAGGCCACCACCACATATATCACCCGCTTGTACCTGAGCGCCGGCAGGAGAACCATCTCCAATAGGGGGGATGGTTTGTTGCCGGGCGCGCCTTTTAGAGTCAATCTATCCATCTCTTACCTCAACCTGTCTACAACCAGTATCGCAGTCAGGACCGAGCTGGTTATGGCCGCAATCGACGTACCGGATTTCAACCAGTACTTATCCCTCTTGACTTTTTGGGGAACCAATACCATATCTCCCGGCTCGATCGTCGTCTGGAATGCGTGCCCTCCCGATAGCACCCGACCGCTGGACTTGGCCAACCTTGTTTGCCCTTTGTCGGCGTTCTTGGAAAAGCCACCGCTGGCCTTGATGTAGTAATCGGCGTTTCTCCCTTTTTTGAAGACGATTGTGCCGTTCATCGCCACCGCTCCCAGCACCTGCACTCCCGCCGGCCGTCTCGGCACGTAGATATAGTCTCCCCGTTGAAGGGTCACGTTGTCGGGTGATTTGGAATTTTTCAAGGCCTCGCGGACATTAATTATGATTCTGTTGGCGCCCCTCAGGTCCACCGTCTGGTCGAGCTTGGGCAGGGGGCGGTTCAAGCTATCGAGTAAAGTAGTTTCGGTCGAGGCCAGAATTGAACGGACATGCCTTTTCTCGATATCGTCGACAATGGAACCGCGAACGAAAACCAGGCCCTCTTCAAACGCGTCCGGCGTAAAGCCGCCGCAACGCTCCATCAGGTCCGAAAGCCTCTCCTCATCCTTGACCAGGGTATAGGCGCCGGGAAACATCACTTCTCCATCGACTGTGACGTTATTCTCCATACTCCAGCGCGGTATAGTCCTGATATAAATCTTATCATCTTCCAGCAGGCATATATCCTCTGCCGATTCCTTTTCGGCCAATGCCTTCTCGAGGTTGGCATGGATTACCTCATCGGGCATCCCGGGATTGATCCGCGCAATCTCGGCCTGCAGGAGATAGCTTTGCTTAAGCGGATTTCCGGCCAGGAATACCAGATCGGAGAGGCGCATATTCTCAAAATATTCGTAGGTGCCAGGACGCTTTACGGCCCCGTAAATCATTACAGTCATGTCGCGCTTGATCTCGTTTTCAGAGTAAACCGCGAGACTGTCGCTATCCATTAGCGGATAATCGGTTGAGTCTATCCCGTCCAGGATCTCGGTCAGGTTGACAGGATAAACCTCGCGCCTCTGGTCCGGGTATGTTCTGAATAGGTTGGCTCTTTCAAGATGAGTGTTGTGCCGAAGCTGCCCGCCGCGGTCTATCAAATCTGAGATTCGCATCGAATCCCTCAATCCATAGGTCCCGGGGTGCTTGACATTACCTGTCAGCTTCACCGTGTTCTTTCGCAGATCGAACACCGATGGTACCGAAACCCCGTCACCATCCCTCAAGACCAAATCGGCCGAGGCATAAGCCAGGGGATTCGCATCTCTAAGGACCTCCGAGAGATCGACGTCCTGTATAATTCGATTGTCGTCTTTTCCTATCCTATCGATACTGACCTTTTCGAGGAAGGCCTCGGCTGTGGCCTGACCGGCCAGGCCGATCAAGTCGGATATCTTCTCACCTCCGCAGATTTCATAAATTGCAGGCCTCTTGACCTGACCGGAGATCTTAACCAGCGGCCCGACCACCGGCACGAATACGACATCGCCCGATTCCAGTTTGCTGTCCTGCGAATTGTCCCCCTCGATCAAGAACCGGTAGAGGTCAATATCCGCCAGAACTTTGTTTCCTCTAAGATGCCTGATTTTCCTTAGGCTTCCTGTTTGGGTTGGGCCGCCAGCCAGGTAAAGTACGTTGAACAGAGTGGCCAGAGACGAAGTAGTATAACCACCAGGCCGCTTGACCTCGCCGTATACGAATATCTTTATCCGCCTGATTTTTCCCAGCGTTACCGATAGCTGATAGTCGCTATATATTCCCCCGAGGCGACGGTTGAGATCCTCGCGGAACCCCTCGAGCGTCATGCCCCACGCGGCGATCTCTCCTGCCTTGGGAATAAAAATTTTACCCTCGCGGTCCACTGTCAGGTCGAGCTGCATGTCAACCCGGCCCCACATATTGACCAGGATGTTATCGCCTGGTCCGAGCCTATAGTCGGGGGGAGGGGTGGCCTCAAGCACCGGTGAATAACTCTCCGGTGAGCCATCGAACATGTTGTAGCCGAAAATGTTCAGGCCATCGCCCGTCTTATTCGCCGACTGCTCATGCTTGTCAGAAATCCCAGCGGGTGGTTGGCTGCCCTCGGGCGGAATATAGAATTGAGGGTCCTGTTCGGAGAATTTTACCGGGCTTGTATATTGCTCGATAATATCGGCCTTGCGGAACGCGTCATCACCTTGCTGGTTAATAAGCTCATCTTTGAGCCTTTGCTGTTCTGGCGTCAACTGCCCCAGCGCTAAAGAGGAGAAACAGATTATTGCCAAAATGGCCTTATTAATAACTCGATACATCAGAACGCCTCCATTTTATAATTCATTCCTCTCTGGTGAAAAACAAAGGCGGTGCCAATGCGGCACGGCAGAGATAATATGTTGGTTTATAAAAGTTTAGGCGGAATCGATGGCGGGGTGGCGGGGCATTGCGGCCCGGAAAAGGGGAAGGTAATTCATACCGTTTTGGAAGATTTTTCCCACGGTGCAATTAAAATTGAATGTTGTGGCGAACCTGGCTCGGGTCACATATGCACCTCGAAGTTTCATATTATATTACGCCATTTGCATAAGGCGAGCAGTATATCCGGTTTTGGAAAACCCTCGAGGCGCATTGGCACACCAGTAAAGCGATATCGTTCAAAGAATTATAACCACAAGCCACCGGGAATATAGCTGTCTCTTTGGCATGGGCTTTGCGCTAATAGATTTCGAAACGCTTCACCCGGTCAAAGAGAGAGGGAAATTGGCCAGGGTTATTCGCCCCAGGCCAAAGTTAAAAGGAGTGACAAATGCCTCTCTCGATCCATTACAAAACAAATGCATACGGCATTTTCCGATCCCTCGCCGCAGGATTTGTGCTGGCGTTACTACTTTTCTCGTCGAGTTTTGCCGGCATTCTCTTTTCTCATCCTCGCGATGGGCAATTCAAATTCGTTTCCCCGAGCGAGGATTACTGGTATTATGTAAACTCTGACCAGTTTGCCTTTCAGACCCCGGATAAATGGCAGCATTTCATGGGCAACTTCCTTTTTGCCAAGCCGACCGAAAAGATGATTGGCCGATGGCCGACAGTTGCCCTCTTTTCATCAGTCAACATTTTGAAGGAGATTGAGGACGGATACAGGGAAGGAGCCTCCGTCAGGGACCTCGGTGTGGGTATCGCCGGGATGATCTCATCGCTGTCGAGCTATAAGGTCATCTGCACGTTCGATCATGAGAAAATAGTTTTTACATATTTTATATCGTTTGATTCATTTGGACTAGCCAATTAATCGCCTCGAAATCCCCACCTGTCGGGGGTTCGCTTCCTCTATTCGCGCAGGAAATGCAGGTGAAGATGAGAGCCGTTTGCGCCATCTCAACTTCGCCGGCGTCATCACAATTTGAATTTCTCGCCGGGGGGCGATTATCTGGTGCGTCCTTGTTGATATAAAGACGATTTACTTGAGAAAGATAGCTTTGACTGTCTTATGTGCCTTGCCGCTTGAGAGCCTTACGAAATAAATCCCGCTGGGCAAGCCCGCAGCATCCCATAGGACCGAGTGTGAACCCGCCTCATATTCGCCGCCGGCCAGGCGAGCCGTTCTACGCCCCGTCAGGTCGTACACGTCGAGGCTTATCCGAAGACGCTCGGTGAGCGAAAATGCGATCGTGCTCGACGAATTAAATGGGTTCGGGTAGACCGGGCTTATGTCGAACATCTCCGGCAAGACATCATCTTCGTCCACGGCGTTGATATCCGCCATAACCAGTATGATGAATGTGTCGGTGTCGCCGAGGTAGACCAACGGCCCATTGGCGCAGATTCCCCTGGCGATCCCGGGGCTGTTATAGACATCGATAACATATGGAAACAATGGCCTGGCCATCGAGGCTGCGATCACCCCCGTGGAATCGTCGGCAATATATAGAATGGTGTCCGAGACAGCAGCATCATTGACATAGCCGGGAGTTTCCACCACCGAGATGTAGGTCGGGCGGGATGGATTAGCGATCGAGAGGACCTTTATCCCTCGCAGGCCGTCGCTGAGATAGACATAGCCGTTGGCCCCGGTGACATTGGAAGCGTCCCCATCGGAATTGTAGGTATCGGTCAGAATCGCCGTGTCTCGCACCGTGACATTATAGGTCTTTAGCCCCAGAGTGGCGACGGCCACATAAATGTAATTTCCCTGACCCCAGATGCCGTCGGCGAATCCACCGGTACTGATCCTCGTTTCCAGGACAGGCGATGACGGGTTGGCGATATTGACGATGCTCAAACCGCTGTTATAGTCGGCGATATAGGCATAGTTCCCCAGGATCGTGATGTTTGTGGCCTGGCCGGGCGTATCCAGGAATGTCACCAGGGATGGCGAGGCCGGATTTTGGATATTAACCACGGCCATGCCGCGGTTCCAGTCGGCAACGTAAGCATAATTGCCAGACAGTGTGACCGAATTGGCCAAGCCTGTTGTATTTACTCCGGAGACCCTGTAAGGACTGCTGGGTATGGAGATATCGATCACCGAAAGACCATAGTCCCACTCGCCCAGGTAAGCGTAATTGCCGCTGACTACGACATCGTGGGCAGGTCCAGTCACATCCATGCTGCCCAGGTATACCAGCCCCCAGTCGGCCCACGCCCGGCCGCTGAAAATCAGGGCAAACGTGGCCACGATAAAAGCAATACGCACGGGATTTGATCTCATCATAATCGAATTCCTCCAATATTTATTATCGGCGGGCTTAAAACAGCCCTTAGGCATGAATAAGGATGAAGGAGGGATTTATTCCGAAGGACAAGCACCATAAGAAATTCCATCGATAAAATAGGCAATTATATTTAATTACGCAAGCCCAATTTGATGTGGCATGACACCATTGGAGTCGCTATTATTCCCAGGTTATGCCGAGTTCGCCCCTTATCCTATTTATCCTGGCAGATGGCGCCAGGCCCGACGTCATGCGGAACCTGATCAATTCCGGTAATTTGCCCAATATTGGAAACCTGATTTCAGCCGGGGGCACGTTCCGGACCGCCGTCACATGCTGCCCCTCGACCACCGGGCCGGCCTACCTGCCGTTCCTGACCGGCTGCTTCCCGGGCACGGTCAATATCCCGGGCATAAGATGGCTCGACAAGGAAGAGTTTTTCCGCCGAAAATGGGGGCTTATGCGGTATAGAAGCTACAATGGAATCGAGGCCCCGCTGCTAAACAACGATTTGCCTCAATATCGTCCCACTATTTTCGAGTTGTTCGAGCGTCCTTTAAACATCTATTCACTGATAACGAGGGGACTTGCGAAGGGTCGCAACTTGACGGCGAAATCCAAGCTATTCCATTACCTGCACGCCCATCTGACCGACGACTGGAAGGCTGTTGATGCCCACGCCTTCAAATACATGATGCTTGCCATCGATTCCGATCCCGATTTCATTTTTGCCGTCTTCCCCGGGGTCGACTGTTACTCGCACCTGAACCATCCGTTTCATGAGAAGACAATCTCAGCCTATAAATTTGTCGATTTCGCCGTGGGCGAGGCGACAAAGAAGCTTCAACTGCAGGGACGCCTGGACAATACGCTTATCATCATCGCCTCCGACCACGGCCTGACCGCTACGTATATTCATCTTGACCTGGCGAAATTCCTCCAGAGGCGAAAAATCAATACCCTTTATTATCCCATGATTTGGAAATGGAGGCCGCGGGCCTCGGTTATGATTTCCGGCAACGCGCTGGGGCACGTCTACTGGCTCGACAATCACCCCGGGGACGGCGCCCCCGCTGACGATATCACAAGCGCCTGTTCGGAGCTTCTTCAAAGACGCGAGATCGACCTCCTCATCTCAAGGAATGGAGCAGGCAAGATCGGTATCGAATCTGCGAGGGGAGAGGCCGCTGTCGAATTCAGTGATGGCCGATACCTATACAGGCCCGGAACCGGCGATCCCCTCGGCTACGGCGGCCCGCTTGGCCCGCTTGACTCTCATGAATCGCTGGCTCAAACAGTGGATTCGGAATACCCCGATGCCATGGTGCAGATTGCTCAAGTATTCGGCTCGCCACGATGCGGCGACCTGATTGTCATCTCAAGAAACGGGTACGATCTTCGCCGGGCGTTCGAGTGGCCGGAACATCACGCCTCGCACGGTTCGCTCTGCCGCGAACATATGACAGTGCCGGTGATCTACAACCAGACCGGATGGCGGCCAGGCCCGATGCGGACCGCTGACCTGTTCAACACCATGCTCAAATGGGCCGGAAAACCAACTATAGAGAACACCGACGGGGATGCGCTGATATAAAATGGTTTTTGTAGGTCAGGTCGCCCGCGACCTGACTCTGTTGATTAAAATTCATTTCACCAATATCATCGCCTTGGACTCTTTATAATCATCCACATACAACTCATAGAAGTAAATGCCGGTGGAGACGCTTTTGCCATTCCTGTCTGTGCCGTCCCAGATGTAGCGGTGCTGGCCGCCCTGCTGGGTCTCTCCGACGGCTAATGATTTGACCCGTTGCCCGGTGATCGAATATATCAGCAGGCTAACCTTGGCCGCCTTATCGAGAGTGTAGGAGATAACAGTCTGGGCGTTGAAGGGGTTGGGATAATTTTGAAGGAGGAAGAAACCACTTGGCAATACATCGGGCTCCTCAATATCAGTCGCTGGCCCGATGCGATAGATCATCAGGCTGGACACCCCGGCTATGAACACATAATCGCTGTCGACCGTTATGTCCCGACTGCCGCCCTGCAGATTAATAGTCCCGGTCGATTCCGGTGCGGCAGGATCGGTAATGTCAATCAACTGCAGGCTGCCGTAGCAGGCAAGGTAGGCATAGTTGCCTCTGACCGCGACATCGGAAGCTGGACTGGACAGCCGAAGATTTCCCCTCATCGCCGGAAATGTTGGATTGACGATTTCATATATTGATAGATCGTAATGGTTATACCACGGTTGATGAAATTGATAGCTCGTGGCGATATAAGCACAATAATCAATCATTTCGAAAGCGTCAGGCTCGCCCAACAAGCCAAGTTCAACTGCCAAAACCGGTGCCGTGGGATCGCTGACATCGAGTATATCCAAATAGCCAACGCTAGGCGATGAGATTGGGTAATATCCCTGAGCAACATAGGCGTAATTCTCACGAACTGAAACCTCGGAAGCATCATGCTGGGTGCGGTAATACCCCACCCAATGAGGATCTGATGGAATAGAAGCATTGAAAATGCGCAGGCCAGGGTCATAACTGCCATTGACCATATATACATATTGGCCCTGCGCATACACTCTCGCGGCACGCCCGCTAATGTCCGAAAATGCAATCAATGTGGGATTAGCCGGATCGGCGACATTTATTATCTGAAGGCCCCATTGCCCATTGGCGATATAGGCATAATCGCCAGAAACGAAAACGTCCTGCGCGGCCCCCGGAAGGCGCAACATGCCCACCACACGCGGATGGGCGAGGTCGGCGATATCGACGATGCGCAGGCCGGATGTAGCGGCGGCGGCATAGGCGTAATGGCCCGCCACGAAGACACCAATAATTTCGCTGGGAGTATCGAAGCTCCCTGCAAACGTCGGGTTGGACTGTTCACTTATATCCACTATTCTCAGGTCGTATTCGAAGTCGATTATATAACAATGGCTGCCGGATACGGTTAGCTTCTCCGCCCAGGCGGGGGTATTGTAAATGCCCGCGAGCGTAGGATGGGCGGGAGTCGAGACATCAATAATCACAAGCCCGGAATCATCATCCGCTAAGTAGGCATAATCACCCGAGACGAATATGTCGTAGGTGTAGGCCGGGGTGTCGAAACTCGAAACTGTGAATGGATAAACCGGATTAGAGACGTTAATAATTTGCAGGCCCTCCCGCCAGTCAGCTACATAGGCCAGGTTGCCGACTACATGAACACTTTTGGCCAGCCCGGGTGTGTCGAAGAAACAGACCGGGGCCGGATTCGCCGGATTAGATAAGCTTAGAATGTATAGGCCCTCTAGGCCGTGCGCGACATACATGTAATTACCGGCAACGAAGTTTCTATAAGGATGGTAAATCTCGTTTAGGTATCTCACCAAAATGGGATTGGCACGATCGGAGATATCGACGACATACATTGTCGAGCCCTGGCCGCCGATATATGCGTAGTTGCCACGCACCATAACCGTCTTGGCTATCGAAACGGAGTCGTTACCTCCGACGAAAAGGGGGAGTGCCGGATTTGAAATATCGTAAATTCTCAGCCCGCCATATCCTGACGCCAGGTAGGCATAATCGCCGGAGACATCGATGCCTTCACCGCTTCCCGTACTATGAACTTGACTAACAATGGTCGGCGATACAGGGTTTGCAACATTTAGAATCATGAAGCCACTGATGAATGCACAATAGGCATGGTTACCCACGACCTTGACGTCGTTGAGGTGGGCCCACAATGTCGACGACACAAATTCGAGGTCTTGGGCTGAGGCGATGCAGGTCATCCCGAAAAGCAGCGCCACAAGCATGATCGCGATCTTATTCATTATTTTCTCCTGGGCTTGCCTTCGCTATTAGGGAGCCGCTCACTTCACCAATATCATCGCCTTGGATTCTTTATAATCGTCCACATAGAGCTCGTAGAAATAGATGCCGGTGGAGGCGGGCTTGCCATTTCTATCCGTGCCATCCCAAGCATACTTATGCTCGCCTGTACCCTGCATTTCCTTGTTGGCTAGAGCTCCGATGAATTGACCTGTAATCGAGAAGATCAGCAGGCTGACTGTAGCATCTTTATCAAGATTGTAGGAAATGACCGTCTGTGCATTAAAAGGATTGGGATAATTCTGCGCTAAGCTGAAATGATACGGCCCGGTCGGCCCCGGTTCGTCGACCCCCACCGCCTGGTCGAAATAATATGCTCCGATATCGGCCCTCGTCGAATCGGGATCAAGCGGGAATGTCGGATCACCGGCGTCGATACAGGGGGAGCCGGGAAGGAGGTGGTAGCCATCTGTAAACAGCGGATTAGCATGTACATCATGAACCCCCGGCTGGACACCGTCGTAATCCAAACCGAAGTTGTCGAAAACCAGGTTATAATCCCAGCCGTCCCATGTTGAATCAGTTATGTACGCACTCGCGCCGGAGGGGGAATTGCGAAAAATAATATTGTTCTTTATTATCGTTTCGGCACTTTCGTGTTCCACGGGGAACGAAAGGGCGCCGCCGTCATCACCCCCATTATATGAATGCGCGCCGTTCCCCAAAAAGGTATTGTTTGTAATTATGCATGGCCCGCTTTCGACATAGATTCCACCGCCATAAGCTGATCCGTAATAGGACGAAACGCTGTTGTAAACAATCACGTTGCCCCTGATTGTGCCAGCTGTTACATAGATGGCCCCACCACGCGAGGAAAAACTACCGGTATTGATGGCATTATCCCGGATGATATTGTTTTCGATAATCGGATGGCCGTATGCCGAGATTCCGCCACCTTGACTATCAGAATAATTCCGCGAAATTATATTTCCACGTATAATACCATCAGAATTTCGCATCCTGATCCCCCCGGCCCCCATACCCCAACTGGTGAATTTGATGATATTCGCTTCTATTGTAGGCGAACAGTCCTCGATGCTTACGGGTACTCCTGCCGTGCCGCCGTAATGGGTGATATAGAATCCCCTCACCACGCAGATTGTATCGGCTACCGGACCGATCTCGATCGACCCCCTGATGTGGCAACTGTCGGGGCCCTGAGACGATGTAAGTAATATATTCTTGTTGGTGATTTCGAGATTCTCTGCGTACTCCCCCGGCGCCACCAATACCGTATCGCCATTGATGGCCTCATCGATGCCGGCTTGGATAGTGGCATACTCCGAGGGCACGTTCAAAACGCGGGCCAGACTCGTATGGATGAATGTTAAGGGTAAAACGAGGGTTGTTAGAATTAACAAGCGTTTAATCATATCACCCTCCAGTGATAATGACAAATTGCTTGATATAAATATGGCCCGGTTTTGCTATTTGTCAAGCAATTTCTGATTTTCGAGGGATGAACGAATTGCCTCAAATTAAAAGTAACCGTGGGGGTTGGAAATTAGGTTTTTGAGGGATACGTTGCCTCATATTACAGGTAACCCAGGAATTGGAGCGGTAATATGGGGAAAAACGAGCGGCGTGTCT
>Ga0315293_10004128_pt1 | contig 13867 bp, 9 predicted proteins | sample YL17G13_20_MG_FD_203071 | JGI IMG/M metagenome (GOLD analysis project Ga0315293, IMG submission 203071) | Sediment microbial communities from Yellowstone Lake, YNP, Wyoming, USA - YL17G13_20 | ecosystem: Environmental > Aquatic > Freshwater > Lake > Sediment | place: USA: Wyoming | collected... | reverse complement strand
GGTCGACGGCGCATCGTTGGTATGCAGGGTGGAAAGGACCAGGTGGCCGGTCAGGGCGGCCTTGATGGCGATATCGGCGGTTTCAAAATCACGGATCTCGCCCACCAGGATGATGTTGGGGTCCTGGCGCAGGAACGTTCTCAGTGCGGCGGGAAAGGTGAGCCCGATCTGCTCCTTGATATTGACCTGGTTGATGCCCATGATATTGAACTCGACCGGATTCTCGGCCGTGAGGATGTTGACTTCCTCGTTGTTCAACTGCGAAACAGCCGAATAGAGGGTATTGGTCTTGCCCGAGCCGGTGGGGCCGGTGACCAGGATGATGCCCCACGGTTCCTTGATGTTTTTCTCGAATTTCTGCAGCGATATCGGCTCGAAACCGAGCTGGGTCAGGTCCAGCTTCAATTGGTCCTTGTCCAGGATGCGGATGACGATCTTTTCGCCGTGGATGGTGGGCAGGGAGGAGACGCGCATGTCCACTATTTTCTTGAGGGTGGGAGTGTCGATCTTGGTCCTGATGCGGCCATCCTGCGGCAATCTCCTCTCGGCAATGTCGATGCCGGCGATGATCTTGATCCTGGAGATAACCTTGTTCCTTAGATTCATCGGCGGGGTCATATACTCGTGCAGCACCCCGTCGATGCGCAGGCGGACGCGGAACACTTTTTCGTAGGGCTCGAAATGTATGTCCGAGGCTCCCTTGATGATGGCATCGTTGAAGATCAGGTTGACCAGCTTGATGGCCGGGGCGTCCTCGTCGATATCACCTTCCGTGGAAAAATCGTCTTCCTTGGTCTCGAGCACCTCGACCATGGAATCTTCGCTCAACTCGATCTCATCAAGGAATTTCTGCGCCTCGATGCCGGTGGAGGAGCCGTAATACTTGTCGATGGCCTCGATGATCGACGATTCAGGGGCGATCACCGCCTGGATGCGCAAGTTCGTGGAAAAACGGATCTCCTCCTGGACGAACAGGTTGGAGGGATCGGCCATGGCCAGGGTCAGGTTGGAGCCGATGCGGTGGATGGGGATCACCACATGCTTGCGGGCGATATCGGGCTTGATCAGGTCGATCACCTTTTCGTCGATTTCAAATTTGCTGAGGTTGATGGAGGGATAACCGAACTGTTTGCTCAGGACCTGGGCGATATCCTCCTCGGTGACATACCCCAGACGAATAAATACGCTGCCGAGCTTGCCCGGTTCCTTTTTTTGAACCTCCAATGCATGCTGGAGCTTCTCCTCGGTTATTTTTTTTTCCTTAAGTAAAAAATCTCCTAAACGCATTGCCATTGGCTATATTGTAAATAAATTAAAATCAAATGTCAATTCTTTCATTGGATGAGGTAGAATCCCGAAACAGCGAGATTTTTCATATGCCCCATCCCGTCCAACCCCATGGCGAAATCGAGCAGGAAGCTGGCCAAGTTGAAGCCCAGGCCGACCCCGTAGATCACTTTGGCGTTGCGGCCCAGGAAATACTTTGCGCCGAGGTCATTCAGGAGGCCGGCGCGCAGGAAAAACTTGTTCTGGAAAAATCCTTTTTCCACGCCCAGGGAGACCGGCTGGAGCTTCTGGCCGCTGTAGTATAGGTCGCTCTTGGTCACGTCGATATCCATGGAAATTCCCCATTGGCTGTCGGGACGGAAAGTCAACCCGGCGATCACCCGCCGCGGCAGGCGCAATTCCCTGATCCCGGTGGCAATGAGCGGATTCGCGGCATTCCTCACCACCAGGCCAACCTTGAAATAGGACCCCAGATCGGCGTTGATCCCCAGGTCAAAATTCAACTTGCTGAAATCATTTTGCGCGGCGTCCCAGGCGTATTGCAAATACTCCTTGGCTCCAGCGGAAGGTTGGAAGGGGGCCGCCGAGATCGCCAGGTCGAATTCTCCGGCCCGGCCTTTCAGATAATGGACGGCGCCCCCGATCGCTACCCCCTGGGACAGCGAAAAAGAGAAGGCGAAGGAGTAGCTGGTATAGTGAAAGCCGATGAAGCGCATCCGCAAGGCGGCGATGTCGGCATTGGTCACCCCCTCGACGGGCTTGGCCAGGATATCGCTGTCCAGGGGAAAGATAATGGCCGAATCGACGAAGGAAACGGCCAGCCCATACCCCTTGCCGACATAGCCCGGATTCTTGAGCTGAAAACCGTTGATCCCCGATTTCAGGGAAAAAACTTCCTGCAAGCGCCCCCACAGTTCATTCTTCTTTACCAAGTCAAGGTTTTGAAAGTCGCCCAGATTGAACGCGCTGATTTTTTGCAGCAGGCCGGAGAAATCCTGATGATCGAGGAAACTGCTCGCGTACTGGTAGCCGCCCAGGGTGGCCGAGAGCAAATTCAAAAGGGCCGGGTTCAGGTAAACGGCGTTGCAATCGTAATTGAAGGCCAGTGACGAATAGCCCAGCGCCAGGGAGCGGGCGCCATAAAAATAAGGGAAAAAAGCCAAAGCGGGCCGGGAAAGAGCGAAAAATACGGCGATAATGATGGTTTTTTTCATTGGCTAACTAATATAACGAATTGACACAAATTGTCAACTCTGGACAGGATGGGACAAAGAAAGCGACCCACGGAAATCGTCGTCCGGGCTTGACAGGCCGACGCAATTTTGTTACTCTTAGGGACGGCACGGGTCTATAGCTCAACGGCTAGAGCTACCGGCTCATAACCGGTTGGTTCCAGGTTCGAATCCTGGTAGGCCCAGCAATCGCGCCGCTTAAGGAGCTGACTTGAAAGAAGGACTCGATGTTTTATATGCGCTGCAGCAAAAGGATGATCAATTAAAGGAGATCGGGGGCCTCATCCAGGAGATTCCCCTGCAGATCAAGGCGCTCGAGGATGAAAGGGACTCCCGCTCGGGAATGATCGAAAAGGCCAAGAAAAAACTGCAAAACAATATCGAGGAGCGGAAAAAGCTCGAACGGGAAATCGCCGCCATCAAGGAAAAGATCAGCAAGTACAAAGAACAAATGAAAAAGGTGACCACCAACAAGGAATACCAGGGGATCAGCAACGAGATCAAGTTCGAGGAAGCCAATGTCACCGGGGTGGAAGAAAAAATAATCGAAAAAATGGTCGAAGCGGATGAAATTATGGCTGTGATCCGCGACACCGAATGCGAATTCAATAAGATCGCCGCCGAATACAACCAGAAGATCAAGGAATTGCACGACTACCTGGATTATCACAAGAGCAAGCTGGACGAAGAGACGAAAAACAAGAAAGAGTTGCGCACCAAGGTGGCGGCCAACCTCTTGAAAGCCTACGACAATTTGTTCGTCAAAAAGGCCGGCAAGGTGGTCTCCTTCGTACAAACCGATTTCTGCGGCGTCTGCAATATCAAAATACGTCCGCAGGTTCTCAGCGAGCTGGTTCTCTCCAACGACGTGCTGATCTGCGAAAGCTGCGGACGAATCCTTTTCAAGAATATCGCCGGGGAAAACGAAGAATAACGTGATTCAGTTTTTTCACGTTTCCAAAGAGTATTTCCGTAACGAAGCCTTGAGCGACATCAACCTGGCCATCGCCCGCGGCGAATTCGTTTTTCTGACCGGCGCTTCCGGGGCGGGCAAGTCGACCTTGCTCAAGCTGATCTACAAGGAAGAGGAGCCAAGCAAGGGGCAGATCTTGATCGATTCCGTGAACAGCACCCTGATTCCCGCCAAAAAGCTCTTCAAGCTGCGCCGCCAGATCGGGATCGTTTTTCAGGATTTCAAACTGCTGATGAACCGCACCGTGCACGAGAACGTGGCCATCCCGCTGCGGGTGCGGGGAGAGAAGCAGGCGGATATTGAAAAAAAAGTGAACAATGCCCTTGCCCTGGTCGGCCTGACCTACCGCAAAAGATACCTGACCGGCCATATCTCCGGCGGGGAGCAGCAGCGGGTGGCCATCGCCCGGGCCATCATCGGCAATCCGAAAATCCTGATTGCCGACGAGCCGACCGGCAACCTGGACACGAACCTGTCCATCGAGATCATTAAGATTTTTGAAAGGATCAACGCCAACGGCATCACCACCATCATCGCCACCCACGACCTCAACCTGATGAGCTTGTTCCCCAAGCGCACCATCAAGCTGGACAAGGGGCAGTTGGTGCAGGACAAGAGGGTCGAGGCCAATCCATGAGATTCGTGATCTATTCCATCAAGCAGGCCATGGCCAATCTGTTGCGGAATAAAGTAGTCAATCTCCTTTGCCTGGGAATCATCGCTTTCACCCTGCTGGTCCCGGGAATATTCAATTACATCTCTTTCAACCTGGAGCGCTACATCGACAAGCTCAGCGAAAACGTCGAGGCGATCTTCTATATCAAGGATGACAGCGACAACGGCGCCATCGAAAAGCTCATGCAACGGATGCAGGCCAACCTGCTGGTCAAGGAGGTCGGCTTCACTTCCAGGGACCAGGCCAAGGCAAATTTCTCCAGGGAATTCCCGGAGTTGAAATACATCCTGAGCGAATTCAACTATTCGCCGTTCCCGGCATCCATCGACGTCAAATTCCAGTCGGACGCCCGCAACCTGATCCAGGTGGAATCTTTCGTTCGCGACATCAAGAATGCGGCCAACGTGGAAAGCGTCCAGCTCAACATGGATTGGGCCAGGAAGATCGCCATGATCAAGAAATTCACGACCTTTGCCGGCCTTTTCCTGAGCGCCATCCTCCTCATCGTTTCCATTTTCATCATTTTCAACGTGGTCAAGATCAACATCTTCTACCGCCGGGATGAAATCAACATCTTGAGGCTGGTCGGCGCCAGCGACTGGTACATCAAAACGCCATTTCTGATCGAGGGTTTCGTCCTCGGTTTTCTGGGCGGGCTGCTCGCCGGTGGGCTGCTGCTGGCCACGATCAAGGCCTTCCCGCTTTACGCCGGATTCGTTTTCAACATCATCAAGCAGCTGATCGATTTCAGGCAGCTGCCCCAGAAAATTTTCTGGCAGCTGCTGGTCACCGGCACGGCGATCGGCCTGTTCTCGTCCTTCATCTCCCTGCGCCGCTTCATCAAGCAAACGCCCGGGTGATCCATTTCCGCTCCCCGGCCTTGCGCCTTCCCTACTTCGCCGGCAGCTCGACCAGCGGCAGGAGGATATGCGACGGGTAAACGGCGGAATGGTATATCTTTTGCAAAGCCTTGACGAATTTCTTTTCCTTCTCATTGTGGCCGCCGGTATTCAGGTTGCGCGAGAACATCGGGAAAAGGGCCGAAGCCACTTCGACCCTGACGCGGTGGCCTTTCTGAAAGGTGATGCCGGTTTGCCACATGTCGATGGTGTAAGCGTAGATCCTGTCCTTTTCCAGGAATTCGGGCTTTTCCAGTGATTCGCGGAAGCGGGCGCGGATGGTGCCGTGGACTAACGGAAGGATCTTCCCCTCTTCATCGACATCCATCATGGTGACGAACCAGTCGGTGTCCAGCGCTGACGAAGCGGCATACAGGGTGGCCGATACGGGGCCGGCCACGGTCAGGGGTTTTTTCAGCGCCGGCGTCTGGAAGACGAGGATATCGCTCCTGCGGTCAGTCACGGTATTGTGGAAGCCCTCGATGCGCTTCTTTTCCTCGTCGGTGTTGATGGCTAGTTTTTTGTCCTTCCTGATCTCCGCGTCACTCTTAAAATACATGTCGGGATGGGGCGTCGGGTCACCGGGATCGTAGACGTAGGCATCGTATTCCTTGCCGGCCGCGGGCGGTTCCCAGGAGAGCACACCGTCGCCGCGCGAGGTATTGGCCCCCTGGCCGCTGGACAGGAAGAGCTTGCTGAACCGGGTCTGCGGTAGCGGGTAGGTGCCGCCGCTCAGCCACTGGTTGGAAAACATGGCGAAGATCTGTACCAGCGGTTCGGCGAGTATCTTGTTGTCGATGCCCTTGAGCCAGTGGTCGAACCACTTGAGGTACATCATCTTCAGGTCGGGCGCGGCCTCCTTGCCGAATTCATAGTCGCCGTAGCGGGGGCTGGCCTGGTCGGTATGGCCCCAGGGGCCGAGGATCAGCTTCTGGTTGGGGTTGCGGCTCAGTTTCAGCTGAGCGTAATTGAGCTTGGAACCAATGCCGTCGCCATCGAACCAGCCCGATTGCAGGAAGACCGGCAGATCGAGGCCCGGTAATTTTTTCATGAAGTTCACCGGCTCCCAGAATCCGCCGTCGCGGTTGTTCTCGATCCACTGGCGCCAGTAGGGATTGATGCGGCCGAAGATCTCCTTGTCGAGCTCGACCACCGGGAGGCGCTGGAGAATCTTCTCATAGCGGCGTTCATTGATCCGGCTTATGGCCTGTCCGGAAAGGTCGCCGGTGGCCTGACTCTCGAGGATCTCGGCCCACCAGATGGAACCGAAGATGTAGAAGGAGCCGTATTCGTAGGGGAGATTGTAAAAGGGATCGGGAAGCGCCACGTTGGGGATGATGGTCACCAGGTGCGGCGGCTTTTCTACCGCCGCCCAGAGCTGCACCCAGCCGGCATAGGAGCCGCCGACCATGCCCACTTTGCCGTTGGACCACGACTGGGCCGCCAGCCACTCGATCGTATCGTACCCGTCCGGGCCTTCGTTAAAGAAAGGGACCCAGCGGCCCTCGGAGGCGAAGCGGCCGCGGCAGTCCTGGATAGCCACCACATAGCCGCGGCGGCCATAGAAATTGGCGTCCATCTCCACCATTTCTTTTTTATAGGGAGTGCGGATCAGGATCAGTGGGTATTTTTCCGTCTCGGCCCCCTGGGGCATGTACAGGTCGGTGGCCAGCCTGACGCTGTCGCGCATGGGGACCATTTCGGTCCTGCGTTCCAGCTTGTACACCGGCTTGGAAGCCAGCGGGTCTTCGCCGATGGCCGCCAGCAGGCCGTCGTAGCCCTGGCGGATGAAAGTGGCCCTCTGGATGGGCACGTGGACCATGAATATCTTCAGTTGTTCATCGGCCCATAGTTCGATGGCCAGGCCGCTGATGCTGGCTTCAAACAGCAGGAAGGCCTCTTCCTTGTCGCCGATTTTTCGCAGCTGGCGGTTCTTGAACTCCAGTTCCATGTCCGCGAATTGGGCGGGGATGATGAAGCGGCTGAACTTCTGTTTGCCGCCGGCTTTCCGGTCATAGGCCTTGAGAAAGAACGTTTCCAGGGCCGGGCCGTAATTGTCGTAGAGCACCGATTTTTCCTTGAGGGTGACGCTGTAGGACTGCTCCTTGCTCTTGAAAACCGCCTGCCCTTGCCGGCGCTCGACTTGGATGGTTTCGGTTGGAGCGGTGATGGTCATGGCCTGCCAATCGCCGCCGGGGCCGCCGCTGATGAAGAGCTGGTAATCCACGCTCTGCCCGGCCATCGTCAATTTGAACATTCGCTGGTAATTGCCCTTGGCATCCAAGGTATAGACGATGGTCGCCAGCTCGCCCTCATTGACCAGCAGCCTGAATTGCCCGCTTTCGTCAATGCCGGTGAGGGGATAGGCATCCGGCTGTGCCGGCAGAAAGCATGGCCCGATCAGCAGCAGTAAAACAAGCATTTTTTTCATTTTGAACTCCTTGCCGCTGCCCGGCTTAAGCATGACCCAAGCCGGGCCCGAACCGGGCCCAAGCCAGTTGCACAGGTGATTGTTTTCTCCATCTTGTCATTTCCGCGCATTGTGCAGCGCTTTGTCCAGGCGCTGCAGCCCATCAGCCAGCGTTTCGGGGGCGCAGACGCCGGCAATGCGGAAATGCTGCGCCATCTGGAAAAAGCGGCCCTCGGTGACCACCATGCGGTATTTCTTGTACAGCCGCTCATGGAATTCCTTCACGTCCACCATGCCTTTCACTTCCGGGAAGAAGAGGAGGCCGTTCCGGGGAATGTAGCAGGAGAGGAAATCGGTCCGGTCAAAGAAGGCGCTGATGAGCTCGCGGTTGGTCTTGATGCGCTGGCGCACGCGCCGTTCCAGCTCGGGAAGGACGGGGCTCTCGAGCAGGAGATGGGCCAGGTACAGCGGCGGGAACGGGATTTCCGGCGTCAGGTAATCGCTGAAATCGCGGGCCTTTTCCACGATCGGCGCCGGGGCGAAAGCCCAGCCGACGCGCATGGAGCCCAGGCCGTAGAATTTCGAAAGGGAACCCGTGACCACGAATTCGGGATATTCGGTGAAAAGCGACCGTTCACGATAGAACTTGCCGTACACCTCGTCGATGAAAACGATGATCTTTCTTTCCTGGTTCAGCCCCTTGAGATAGAGCAGAACCTCCCTGGAAATCTGGTTGCCGGAAGGATTGTGGGAATCGGTCAGGATGATCATCCGGGTCTTTTCCGACAGGGCGGAGGCAATGGCGTCCACGGTCAGGGAAAAATCGAGCGGGTCGCGTTTGAAAAAACGGATCTTCGCCCCCAGGTAGGCCGGGACCTTGAACATGGGCTCGTAAGCGGGAAATTCGATCAGAACCTCATCGCCGCGCTTCAGCAGCACCGACCAGAGGATGAAGTTGGCCAGGCTGGTTCCCAGCGACAGGAAAATATTTTCGCCCGGGACTTTTTCCGTCCGGCTCAGGGTGTCCAGCAGGTGGCGGCTGCCGACGCGGGCGTCTCCGGAGAACGCCTGCAGCTGGATCGATTCCCTGGTGAAGGGCAGCTCGTCGGGCCGGAGCAGGAACTCCATGTTGGAAAAGGAAAAATTGATCTCGACGTCGTCGGGATAGGTTTTCACCGCGAACAGATGATCGATTTTCATTTTCTTGGGCATGGTTCCCCCGCTCAGACGGATGCGATCGTGACCCGCTTGTTTTCGATGGATATGCGCAGATGCAATTTCTTGTCGGTCTTGGTGATCATGTCCATGACCGGCAAACGGATGTCGCGCTCGACGAACTCGCCGACGGCATGGGCGTAACGCCCGGACGCCTCGGCTGCATCGACGATCGCGTCCAGCAATTCGGGTTCCAGGGTGAATCGGCAGCCGTGACGCTCCAGCAATTCAGCGGTCATTTCATCGAGACGGATCCTGGCGATCTGTCGCAAATGCTCGCGCTGCAAGGGAGCGAACTGGATGATCTCGTCGACCCAGTCCAGGACATTCATGATCTTCGGAGCGATGATCAACGATCCCGAGCGGGGATCGGTGCTGACGAAACCGATGGTCGAATCCTTTTTTTCCTCGCCGATCGCGGACAGGCTCAGGATGACGATGATATTGGTCAGGTAGTGCCTTTTGCCCAAGTGGTCGATGAGCTCGCCCTTGCTAAAGGCCTTGCCCAGGAAATAGAGAAGCGCCGGATGCGCTTCGTCGATATTTTCGAGGAGCAGGACCGAGAACGGGTGATTTTCGATCTCCTGGATCAGCAAGCCCGAGTTTTCCAGATCCGGGCCGCCGATCAGTTTTTCCATGTCCTCGGCTTTTTTGAAGCCCGCCAGGTCGATGCGGCGCAATTTCTCCACGCCGCCGAAAAGGTATTCGGCGATGCGGGCGGCCACGAAACTTTTGCCGATCCCGGCCGGCCCCAGGAACAGGAAAATTCCCTGCGGTTTCATCATGTTGACGGCCGTTTCGAGCTTCGCCAGTTTGATGATGCGCGCGATTTCTTCCAGGGCGCTGGCCTGGTCGACCGAGGCCGCCTTCAGGTAATCGAGCAGGCAGCGGTAATGGACCTGGGGATCCAGCTGGACGATGCCGATCGGCAGCCTAGAAATGCTGGCAATGCTCTGGTAAATAAAATGGATGCCCAGGGTTTTCACTTTTTTCAACGAGGCCTTGGAACAGGAAATATCCAGCAGTTCGATCGCCTTGTCCGGGAATGCCCTGGCGGGAATGAAGCGCTGCGCCAGGGTGTATATGGACTCGAAAAGACGGGCGGGAATGCGCAAGCCGTAGTAGTGTTCAAAGTAGGCCTTGACTCCGGCTAATATTTCCAGCATTTCGCCTTTTTCGGGCTCATTGAGCTGGATCGCCGAAAAATTCGCGGCAATGAGCTCGTCGCTCTTGAAATACTTGTAGTAATCCTCGGGAGTGGCGGCGGCGATGATCGGCAAGCCGCGAGAGGTAATATGGGTTCTCAGCAATTCCTGGATATGATTGGTCTTTCCGGGCCTCGCGGCGCCGACCACCGATTGCAGCTGCAGTTCATCGAGAAAAAGGATGACCCTGTCCTGATTGGCTTTGATCTGGCTGAATAATTTTTCAAAATCCTTGGCCAGCAGGTCGCTCGACCTGCGTGAATACAAGAATGAATTCAACGCGAGTTCGAGAATGATTTTTCCCCTTAAATAGTCGGGAACCCGGCTACGATTGATGCGCGCGGCCAATTCGGTGATCAAGGCCGTTTTGCCCACGCCGGGTTTGCCCACCAGGATGACGCCCTTTTTCAGCTTGCGCAGCAGGGTTTCCATTACGGCTTCGATTTCGTTGTCCCTGCCGATGAAGGGCATGCGGTCCTTGGCTCGGGCCAGATCGCTCAGATGGGTCAGGAAGGGGTGGAATTCAGCAGAGATGTTCAAACCCTCCAGGCTCTGGTTCGGTGGCCTGTTTTTCATGCTAATTGTTCTTGTCGATGAACTGGAATTTCAGTACGGTCCGGAAAAGGATTTCCAAGTCGAGCTGCAATGTCCAGTTCTGGATGTAGTAGATGTCGAATTCGATCCGCTTGTCCAGCGGCGTGTTGCCGCGCAGGCCGTGAACCTGGGCCCAGCCCGTCATTCCGGTCTTCACCCGGTGGCGAAGCATGTAGCGGGGGATGTTGTTCTTGAACTTTTCCACCAGCTCCGGCCGTTCGGGGCGCGGCCCGACCAGGCTCATGTCGCCCTTGAGCACGTTGATCAGTTGCGGCAATTCGTCGATGGAAAACTTGCGTAAGACCCTCCCCACCCGGGTCACGCGCGGATCGTTGCGGGGAGACCAGATGGGGCCGGTTTCCTTTTCGGCGTTCTTGATCATGGTCCGGAACTTGATCATGCGGAAGATTCGGCCGTCCAGGCCCACCCTGGTTTGCAGGTGAAAAACCGGCCCGGAGGAATCCAGCTTCAACCACAGTGCCGTCAGGGCGAGCAGCGGCAGGAAAAAGACCAACGCGGCCAAACTGACCAGGAAATCAAAGAGCCTCTTGCTGAGAGCCGGCCAGCCTTCGAGGGGAATATCACCGAGATTGATGATCGGCAGGCCTTCGATGTGCTCCAGGCCGGCTTTCAACGACGCCAGCTGCAGAATATCGGGCACCAGGCGGATGTCGAGCAGCAGGTTGTTGCCCGTCTCGATCAGCCGCATGATCGTGCCGTATTCCTTCAGCGGCAAGGCGATGAAAAGATCAGTAATGCCGTGTTCTTTCACCACTCGCTTCAGATCGGCGCAGTTTCCGAGCGTATCCGCCCTGAGTTCCGAACCCAGAAAACCCGCGACCTCCAGCCCGAAATGCCTATATTTGGCCAGATTGACGGCCGTCATCTCGGCCAGGTCGCCCTGGCCGGCGATGAGGATCCGGGAAACACCGTTGCGGGCGGAGACGACCTTGTTGAAGATCTTGAACATGAGCAGGCGGCAAATGAAAATGAACAGGATGGAAACCGGCGCATAGACTCCCAGGAAAACATGGGAAATCTCGAAGCGAATGAATCCGTAGCTTTTTAAATAACTGAAAATGAGCAGCACGGCGATCGACGAGATCAAGCTGTTCAAAATGACCAGGAAAAGATCGTCGAGCCGGTTGCGGCGCAGCTTGAAGCGGTAGAAGCCCTGGTAGGAAAAATAGGCCAGCTGGATGAAGAGCAAGAACGGGATGATGACCAGGTAGCCGGCAAGAGACGGCACGCCTTTGGGGACTCCCAGCAGGCCGACGTGGAAGCGCAGTCCGAACGACAAGAAGAAGGCGAGCACGATCGCCAGCACGTCACTCAGCACGTACACCCGGGCCAGCTGCTCTCTTTTTTTTCTAATCATCGTTTTTTTTATTGATGAATTGCGCGAATTGGCATCGGAAACGCTCCGGGGAAAAGCGCAGGCTGGCTTGCCTGACCGCTGCCGGGTCAAAATCCAGGCGCCGGCAATCTTGGATGGCTTTTTTTAAGGCGACGACGCTCGCCTCGTTGAACAAGATTCCACTGACCCCGTCTTTGACGATGTCCTGGGCTCCACCCCGGTTCAGGGCGACAACCGGAGTGGCGCATGCCTGGCTTTCGGCGAAGGCGATGCCGAAATCCTCCACCCCGGCAAAGACGAAAGCCGCGGCGTTCTGGTACAGCTCCCGCAGCGTTTCGCCGCTCACCGCCTGGCGGAATTCGCAGCCCGGACCGGCCGATCTTTTCAATTTATTTCCTTCGGGCCCGCGGCCGACGATGATCAGCTTTTCTCCCAGCTGGCGGCAGGCTTCGATGACCAGCCCGATGTTTTTATAAGGAACCAGGGCTGTCACCAGCAGCAAGTAATCACGGCTCGGCCTGGCCGCCGGCCGATAAAAATCGACATCCACCGGCGGGTGAATGACCGTCGCCCGGCGCCGATAATACTTTTCGATCCGCTGGCGGACGAAGTTGGAATTGGCGATGAAATCATCGACCCGGGCGGCGCTGCAGACATCCCAGACACGGAGGCGGGAGATTTCCCTTTGAATGATTTTTTTGGGGAAATAACCCGCTCCGGCAAAATACGCATAATATTGATCCCAGGCATAACGCATCGGGGAATGAATGTAGCTGACGTGCCGGGCCTCCGGCGCCGGGATCGCCCCCTTGGCCACGCAATGAGAGCTGCTGATCACCAGCGAGTACTCCCTCAAGTCGAAGGCCTCGATGTGGCGGGGAAACCAGGGCAGGAAAAACGGGTAATGTTTCTTCAGAAAAGGGCTGCGGTTCAAACCTGAGGGGAACACGCGCTTGGAACGGATCAGGAGCGACACTTTTTCCGGCTCGTAAAAAAGGGTGAAGAGATCGGCGGCCGGGTACAGTTTTAAAATTTCTTCCAGAACCTTCTCGCCGCCGCGCATACCGTTCAGCCAATCGTGGATGATCGCTACTTTTTCTGCCATGTGTAGCTATTTTACACTCCCTCTCTCAATAAATCAACCGCAAAACCATCCGGATTCCTTTGGACTTTTTTTATTTTTTTCACTGCTGTAAATTGCCCGTTGTGGCGATGGAAGAATAAGCGCATTGTTTGCCAGCGCCGCAGAAAGCAGTACGGTACGGTCTCTACCATTATTCGCTGGTCGAGTCCTCACCTATCTCAGCTGATCAGCCCTTTGATGTATTCCTTGGTCAATTCTTTTTTGGGATTTTCGAAAATCTCCGCAGCCGGGCCGTGCTCGATCAGCTCGCCCAGGTAAAGGAACACGACATAGTCGGCCATGCGCCGCGCCTGGCGCAGGATGTGGGTGACGATGACGATGGTGTAGTCTTGCTTCAATTCGAAGAAGGTATGCTCGATGCGCTGGCTCGAATGGGGATCGAGCGCCGAGGTCGGTTCATCGCCGAGGATGATCTCGGGTTCCACGGCCAAGCCGCGGGCCAGGCAGAGGCGCTGCTGCTGGCCGACCGAGAGCATGGAGGCCGGCTGGCGTAGCCTGCCGCGCACCTCGTCCCAGAGGCTAGCTTTTTTCAAATAGAGCTCCACGATCGCGTCCAGCTTTTTTCTATCTTTGATGCCATTAATGCGCGGTCCGTAGGCGACATTGTCGTAAATGGACATGGGCAGAGGATAGGGCTTCTGCAGCAGCAAGCCCATCTTTTTCCGGATATGGGTCACCTCGGTTTTGGGGTCGAGAATATTTTCGTCGTCGACCAGCACTTTCCCTGAGATCGTCACCCCTTCGATCGAATCGATCAAACGGTTGAACGATTTCAGCAGCGTGGTCTTGCCGCAGCCCGAAGGCCCGATGATGGCGGTTATCATCTTGTCGGGAATATCAACGGTCAGGTTCTTCAGGGCCTGCTCGCCACCATA